>MDTC01008366.1_pt1 | contig 42692 bp, 54 predicted proteins | sample 811181 | NCBI WGS metagenome assembly MDTC01 (sample SAMN05326644, study PRJNA326480) | marine metagenome | isolation source: seawater | place: Pacific Ocean: North | collected 2011 | reverse complement strand
GCTCCAGCAGTAGTAGTATTTGTAGCATGATATGGAGCATATTTACCTACTAAATCAAATACTCTAATTTCTTGATCTGATATTATAGCAGCGTATGCTTCTCCTTCATCTCTTTGTATAGTATGTATAAAAGCGGTATCATCAGTAAAGGAGGTACTAATTTCTTTTATATGTTGAGTTCCAGGTCTTTTTTCTAAACCTCGTACAACTGAAGATAAGCCATTTTCTTGTTTCTCTCCTTGGGTAGGTAGTCTTAACGATGGTGGTTGTTGAGACACACCATTGATCAAGTTAGGAATTGCTCCAGAAACTAATGGCATATTATGATGATGTTTCGGTAAGTGTATTGGTTATATAATGCTCACTATAGATGTTTCTATCTATTGGAGCAAAGGTGTCATAGTTATCAAAGATATTAAAGTCAGCAGTCTCTGCTTGGTAATCTTGTAGTTCTATATATGCTTGTTGTTCATCAACTAGTTGAAATCCATGTATATTAGGAGAACTTAAGACTCTATCTTGAAATATACGTGCAGAACGTATTGTAATGTAACGTCTAGCTACTTCAGGTATATCAGTAAAGTCTAAGAGAACTACTGCATCTACTTGTACACCACTTGTAAATGTATAACTATTAGCTATTCTATCGTATAACTTACGTCCTCTCTCAACTATATCTTTAGTGTTAGAACGTAAAGTTGTTCTAGTGTCCACACGTAAATAGTTATTAGGTAATACTATTTGATTATCACTATTAAGAGGTAAAGTTACTTTTAAATCTGTATTAAATATCCAACCCTTACTCTGAGTTTCTTTATTAACATTCTCTAAGATAGTTTCGGCTAACTCAGCATCTTCTAATCCTGATATCAATGAGTTAACTGGTGCTTCACCAATACTCGTGAGCATTACGTTAACTGCTTCTAGTTTAGTTGTGGGTTGTAGTGTAGCCATTATGCGTACTTCTTACTTTTCTGGGATTTCTTTCTTTTCTTATACATCTTCTTAGCCTCCCTATATTTCTTTTTTTGTTCAGGAGTTAAGTAATCTTCTATCTCAGGGTTAAGCATCCACTTAGGCATACCCTTGAGTTGCTTCTTTTTCTTCCCTTCAAAGTCAGGCTCATCAGGGATCTTCATTTGCTTTAGTATGTTATTCATAGGAATAAAAAGGGCAGAGCAAGCCCGAACACTTGATGCCCTTTAAGAATGGATGCAGTCCTGTTTATGCAGACTTTAAAGCTACTGCCATTGCAGGACGGAGTACATCGTGCCCCATCGCATATTTGGACACGATTAGAGTACCTTGTCGGTCAATCTGGTACTCTGATTCAACAGCCAAGTCCATGAGCTTAACAGTTGCTACAGCATCTTTAGAGAACACGAAACCACGAATCTTACTAGTCTCAGTTCCAAAGTTAACAGTAGATGTTCCGTCAAGTCCACCATCGGCACCAATGTTACTTCCACCTGCGGTAGTTGCAGTATAAGAAGAACCGAGGTTATAAGCAGTAGCCCTTCCAGAACCTACACCAGCAGCAAGAGGTGCTGAGTCGGCTAAGGAGTTACCATTACTCACATTAAAGATAGAATTACTCCAAGTACCTGCGGAGTTATAAGATCCAAAGTGAGGGGTGGTAACAATAGGAATACCTGCAATAGTAGGTAATTGCATACTTCCGATAGAACCTGAACCTCCAAAATCTCTATTAAATATAGCGAGATCAGTAGCTGAACCAGCAGTGGTACTATCAAAGATGTCGTAGTAAACATCAGTAGGAAGTAGGCACATTAATCCATCAAGAGGTGCACCAATCTTCTCAAGTTCTCGCCTAGCATCCATAACGGCCTTAGCGATAAACTTAGGTTCTCTTGATTTTGCAGCGGAATTACCACTTGCGGGACCAATGGTAATGTTTGCAGAGAAGTCCTCTTCATCAAAATCTTTATAATTATTGATGAGTTTTGAGGCACGTTCTACATTAGTAACTAGAGCAGACTTAGTGAGTACACGAAGAATGTTCTGATCAGCTACTTTTGAAAGCCCGTATCCTGCTTCCTGAGTGTAGACATTTCTAATATCGAAATGCTGAATTGCTTCATCGATACGAGGAATGAACTGAGCGTTAATCAAGAGGTCATCAATAGTGACGAGTCTCTCTGAGTGACTAGCGTTTGCATCAGGGGCAATACGTGCTCCAGGTGTGTGGTAAGCAGCATCCCTATATTTACCAGTCATGATAAACTGGGCTTCTTTACCCTTAGAGATGGTACGTACCCTATGAAGAGGCATCATTACGTTCCTAGTTTGGAACGCAGTCATAACCTCTCCTGCGTACAATTTGAGAAATAGTTCTCTGGAGTCACTACCTTGACGAGCAGTAGCACCTCCAATATTTTTTAAACCACTACGAATAGAAGTATATTCCGCAGTGGCATCTTGAAAATCAGGCATTATTACCTTTCTTGTTTATGGTTAAGTATGTACACATGTGCATACATCCTAGTAAACAAGAGTTCGTACTAGGTTCTCCCTCGCAAGGGGCAAAGTCTAATATCTTGAGTACGGATAATTCTGCTTAATGTTACATTATATTAGATCGTTGAAGACGATCCGTTACTTCCCTTCGGTATGCAGGGTCTGATTGATACCGAGGGTCACTCATGGCAGACGTTAGTTGTTGTACGGACTCATAACGACTACCGAAGGATTGCCCTCCACTACCTGAAATTAGGTTAGGTTCAGTGTCTTGGTTTTCTAGCATAAACCTCGATGCTAAACCTTGAACGGCAAAGTTGACCAAGTTGTTGTCTCCAGATTCTATCATGTGATTAAAAGCATCTACTTCGTATTCATTTAAATTATCTGATGCCCACTCTGTCATCGCTTGATAGTTTTCTTGACCACCAACTGAGTCATACACACTTGATTCTATCTGTTCAGCCATTGCTAGTTGACCTTCGAGATAGTTATCTACCAATTCTGATGGTATCCCTGCTTCATCTAATGCTTGATAAGCTGCATCAGAGAGTCCACCAGTTTCATTAAACTCCTGCTCAAACTTCTGATAGTCTAGGCCATAGTTCTCTAAGAACGAGTCTACGTTACTCGCAGTAACCTCATCTCCTTCTTGATACTCTTGTGCTTCCTCAGATCCCTCATAAGACTCTTGAGGTTCATCTTGGTTACGAGTGTGAAACTCTTGTTCTAGATTTTGGTAAGCCTGAGCTAGTTCCTCAGGGGAACCAAACTTCTCAGGCAACCACTCTGGTCTATCATCGGTTGGCGATTGAACACCATCTACTTTTTCGAGCATCTCCTGCACATGCTCTGCATCTTCTATAGTAGTATCGTGTTCTACAGGATCGTGAGTTTGAACTGCATCCACCATTCTTACTCTTCCTCTTGTTCGGTTTGTTCTTCTTCCTCTTCAAGTTCTAATAACTTGAGAGTACGTTCACGTAAATTCACTTTATTTTTTCTTCTTAGGATGTGGAATACCATGAGATATTCGTATTTCCTTAGCTGACTTTTCTACCTGTTCAGGAGATGACCCATGTTTAGCAATTAATCTTTGAAATGCTTTGACTGCTTCATCTCTAGTTTTGGTAGTAAACTCCTTACCTTGAAACATAAAAGTTTTCTTACCTGCTTTTTTAGCTTTAGCAAATGCAGATTTAAAATCTTGAAGTTTAACTTGTTCCCTAGATGGAGTCTTTGCTGCCTCTTGTACACGTTTATTAACATTCTTAAGAGACATAAAGTTTTTAAATTTACTAAGTAAAGATCCTTTAGTATCTGTTTCACTTAGTCTTTTCATGGGTGGTCTTCCTCTTTGACTCCCATACGTACCTTTACCTTGTGGCATTATTGTCCTTGTTGTTGTTGATTCTGTTGAAGACTTTCGCTTACTTGTTTAACAATCTCAGGATTTCTAACGGCACCTTCTGCCATTTTACTCATCATCTGAGATTGCATTTGAGCTTGTTGTGCTTGTTGTGCTTGCATCATCTCTTGTTGTTTTTGTTCTTGGGATTTGATAAGTCCATTAGTATCAATGCCAAGAGATGCCCCAAGACGATCAAGATAATCAGTGACATTTAACTCCTGTCCCAATACCTGTGGTCCCAAGGGTTGCAAGTACTGTAAGAATGTCGCTAGTTTGTTAAGGTCTTGTCCTCGACCTAACGCTTCGATGCCTGTGACAATCTGTGGTTTAAGAGAGTCTTTAGGAAACTTAGGCATCTTTTTTTGTTGTTCTAAACGATTGAGTAAGAGGTTAACCAAGGGAACCTGGAACTCTTGAGATAACACGGAGTAAACACCACCTAATGCCATCTCTAGTTCTTGGGCTGCAAATCGTATCTCTTCTGCGGTTACCCTCTCTGCTTGTCTCTGTACTGCGGAGTTGAGTAAGAATGCAAATGATAGACGTTCTTGGATTTGCCTCGCTACATCTTGTGCTACACGAAAGTCATTGAATTTATTGACTTGAAGTACTGATACATCTTCAGCAGCACCTTGTACAATAGCTCCATTAGGAGACTCTGCTAATGATCTGAGTTTTGTGGTACCATTAGGTCTCACCATAAAGAGTACCTTAGCAGCACTAGCTGATCCCTCTACAATGGATCTAGTCAATGCTTCTAAACTCTTTAGGTCACCTATGTATTCCTCAACAAACCCTCTTCCATAGTCCTCAGAATCAATCCTCGTAAACCTCAAGGGTATGAATGGATTCTTGTCCTCCTCGTATGTGCCGTAGGAACTTTCTATTTCTTGACCTTCTACCTCTTGTCTTACTTCCCATCCTGATTCTGTCTTCTTGACACAGGTGTATAGATCGTAGTTCTTTTGTCCGTAGTCTTCGTTGGGTGTAGTAATTTTGGATCGTACCTCCTCAGGTAACATTAAGGGACTCAAGGATTCTACTGTAATAATCTCTAAGACATTCCCCATTGCATCACGTTTGACCACGTAGCGATCTAAACGAAACACACGCATACCACCATCTTTAGGCATATACACGAGAGCATTACCAGTAACGATAAGGTGCTTAAGTGCTTCAAAGACAGGCACTCGTATTGCTTTAGCTTCGATCTCTCCCATAGCAGATCGTTCAATACGTGCTAACCCTTCTTCTACTGCACCTCTCTGGTTTGGTCCCACTAGGTTCTCTAGGTCAAAGTCATCTATTGTTAACCTAAAGAATGGTGAGTTAGGAGGTAAAAGTGCTAAGAGTAGTTTAGATGCTAGGTTGTTGACTCCTCTAGCACCTACACTCTGGAATGGTTGACGAAAGAAGTTAGCAGAACTATGTCCTTCACGAGGTAGAAGTGATGGGATAGTAATCTCTGCTGCTTCCCTAGCACGTTCTAAAAATGGGTTTCTTTCTGCGTAACCTAAGTTATACCTGCTCTTTATAGAACCTGAAGGTATATCTTGGTTCTCATTAACTTCTACTTTATCTACCATATTGTTTAACCTTTAGGTACTGAAACACCTGATGATTTTGTTCCAGTGCTTACACCAGTTTTACCAGTAGGTCTCACACGAAACCTACGTTTACCTGCTCTAAACCTAGCTGCTTTAGCAGAGGGAGTTTGGAGTGCTAGTAAACCTTTCTTCTTCTTCCTCGGTTTTTTACTCTGAGCAAAAGCTGAACTATCTCTCCGAGTTACACCACCTGTGTCACTATCTCCTGAATCACCTTCTCCGTGAACTAAGGTATGTAAGCCTTTACCAAACTGTTCTAGATTGTGGCTTAAGCCTTCGTTTATTCTACGCATACCTTCACCTATTTGCCCCCCTAAACCTTTTCCTGAAGGGTTTAAATGATGATCTAAGACATCTTTTGAGTAGCTTAAACCCTTACCTAAATCACTTCTACTTAGGTCTTTAGCATTGATTGAAGACATAGTTATAGGTTTAGTAACTTCATTTATAGCATGACTTATACCTTCTTCAGGTCTTGAACTTCCACACATATTATAAGTTTCTCCTGAATATATTCCAATCTCCTCCTCCAATATCAGGTAATTTTTGTTTTAAAAGTTTGTAATATGGAGACTCAAGTTCACATGGAATTACATATTCTGATACTTGTAGTGTATTCATTAAAGTATCTAATGATTGGAATGCTAATAATGAGTCTTTTCTTGAAGCCTTTTGACTGTGCATCCACCAGTAGACTGTTGGACTCTGTGTACAAAAAGCACCTATGATCTCACCACCTTTCTCAACGTAATGAGTTGGCATGTAAGGTCCAGATTTATCCGTACTAGCTGCTTCCATAACCTCTTTGTACACCTCATGTGAATCAATAGGGTGTACGGATACATCACTAAACATATTTTATTTTTTGTTTTTAATTACTAATCCTGGGTTCCTAACTCTAAACTGAGAGAAACCTTTTCTTCTTTTTTTCATAGACTCTTTAGGAGTCTTTTCTCTCGCCTCTGGTGCCAATGCTAACTCAGGAGGATCTGGGTCTTTGTACATTGGACTAGGAGGAGGAGCAAGTTCAGGTATCTCAGGCATCTTAGGAGGATCAGGCATCTTTGGCAGACACATGGTTGTTATATAAATCCTCTATGTAGTTGACTACCGATTGTTGACCTAAGGTATAAGCCAACTGTTCTTTCTCTACTATAGTGCTCGGTAGTTGATTAGGGTACTTTTGTTTTAGCTTGTCTACTAGTTCTTTTGAGATTGTTTCTCCGAGTGTAAAAGCCATTTCTACCTATTATGTCCATTTCATATGATTTCACACGAATTAGCCGTGCAAGCGAGTTCTTGCGAGGACGTAGTGTAGTCCTCTTTTTCGTATTCAGATAACTTAGTCCAGTCGATCTCAGGCATCTTCTCTAGTAACTCTTGATACTCTTCTTTAGTACATTCTTGATATGGTGCCTGTTGGTACACATGATCAGAGTGAGGTAAGAAAGAGATACCACTAATGCTATCGAAGTTGTCATGAACCCATGCTCCTACCGCAGTCCACTCGTCTTCTTTGACTGAGATCGTTACGGAAGGTTTGTGTTCACACCAGTGGTCTTGATAGATCAACCACTGATCTAACTGTTCAAAGGCATTCCAATCGTTTCTCTTGACACTAGATTCAGGAGACTTGATAGGAAATGAGAACACTGTAGTCTGATCTGGTTTCATCACATCAGGTTCATTAGGAACACCTTGGTCTTTCATGAGTTGTGTGATCGGGTCTTTATTGTCACCTCTGACAGTGCGTATATAGTAATCACTATGACGAGTATGAATGCCACTAGCAGAATCACAAAGTTGTGAAACTGTGCCCGAAGGTTTGATACAAGTGATCGCAGCACTCGGATAAATCTTAAGTTTCTCAGCCCATTCTTCATTCGTCTTTCTCGCTACACTCCTCATTTCTTCTAAGAAGTCTGGTCCAGGAAAAGCAGTAATCTTGTTATCCATGATTCCTGTCAAGGACACACCGAGTAACCTCTCCTCTTCACAGTTAGATTTCCAAGTTTTAGGTAGGTACTTAAAGTTAGTCAAGGTGCTCTGCCATGTACCTAAGATAGTGGCTAATTTAACTTTCCTTAAGATATCCTTCTTCTTATCTGAAGCACGTATGACTACCTCGGATAAGTTACAGAACTCTCTAGGTCTTAGGATTATTTCAGAACATGGATTCGTCCCGAAGTCATCTCGAAGACTTCTATGGGTAAATCTTTCGACTTGTTTTCTTGCATTAAACGATGAATAGATTCCACGTTCTCCACTTCTGCTCTCGTATAGGGAAGCCCATTCTCTAAGGAAGGTTCCCGTGTCAGGTTTGGAGTGATAATTGGCACTGTTGTTTGCGAGTGCTCTATGTGGGTGTTCTTCCCACCATCTTCCTGATTTAGCATTTCGCATCTGCTCATCCCCAAGATCACTGAGGCTAATAAGAGCAGACCTACGAACACCACCAACCACCACGACTTCTGCTGTCTTTGTAACAATGTCGTGACATTCGATGGGTCTGAGTCTTCGTCCTTTCGCATTCTCAAATAGTTTACAAGTGAAAAGAAATAGTTGGTTAAGGGGATCAGGTCCACTTGCTCTCCCTCCAAAAGTTTTTAGTACTGCTCCTGCTTTACGTACTTTGCTTAAGTCCCACGTAGGAATGAGACCTGCATACAGGAGACTAATGAGTTCCCTAAATGCCTTAGCCCACCCTAGTTTACTATCACGTACATCAATACAAGTATCAGTAGGATGTAGTTCACTAGGAACAAAAGGTAACTGAGAGGTGTACTTCTCTTCTACCGAGAAGCCTACTCCAGTACCATTCATGAGGACATAGAGGAGTTCATCAAATGCCCTCGGTGAATCGATGGGTAAATAACTACAGTTATATCCTGCGATGTTCTCTTTCTCTAAAGCAGGACCAGCAGTCATCAAGCAACGCATACTAGGCATTATCTCTAGTGCGAATACTGCATCTTCTAGTTCCTTTACTTCATCACCTTGTAATGTATATCCATTACTAGACTTGAGATGTTGAATAAAGAAATCAAAGTATCGTGCTACAGTTTCACCCCAGGTTTCTCTTCTACCTTTTTCATAGTCCCACCTAGAGTAACGTGATAAGTGAATGTACTCTTGATATTGTGTAGGTAGACTACTCATTGGCTTGCTCCCTTACGATTAAGCGATTAAGATAAACCTGTGCTTTGTACAAATCATTAAGCCCACCTTTATGTGGGTATCTAGATACGTATTTAATTATGTTCCCTTCTAGGAAATCCATTTCGTTTTCGATTATATAATCCAAGGGTTGAATACCAAACCCATCGGTGTAGTGTTTAGGATTTTCAAATTCATTATCATTCATTCTCAGGACTCCAATAGATAGGTTCACTCATAACGTATTCGCCATGTCTTAAGATTCTCGCCATACGTGCTTGAAGTAACGCATCGTCTTCATTCAATCCTGCGTTTTCATAAGCCGTAACAATCGCTTTCCAGACATGCTTTGGTTCAAACCCAAAGTTTTCACACTCATCCAAGATCTTCTCTGCTTTCTTCGGGCCGATACCTGGACAACCTTGGTAGTTATCTACCGAGTCACCAGTTAAGGCTTGTTTATAGAAGAGATAGTCAGCAGTGTCTTTATCTTGCTCCCATAAGGTTTGATTCTTGATATCCCAGTGCATACCAGGAATGGTCAAGAGATCTTTATCCTCACTCACAACAATGCGTTCTTCTCCATTGTCGTAGGTTGCGAGGATACCTATGACATCATCTGCTTCGAGCCAAGGTTGTATCTCGTAGTGATAGTTCTTCATCACGTACTCCTTAGCAGGAACGAAACACATAGGTTTGCGAGTAGCCTTTCGGTTCGCTTTGTATTCAGGGTTGAGTAACTTCCTAAAGTTGTTCTGATGTGAGATACACATGGTTACCTCATCAGCTTTAGTTTGCTCCTTGATGTTCTCAACGAAGTCATCGATGTCACATTTGACCTTCGCTAAGTCACAATGGAGAGTCCAGAGATCACCTTCCCAATTGATCGGTACTTCGTTAGCAGTAGTCGCTTTGTAGATTGCGATGTCTGCATCTATGAGGAGTCTAGTTGTCATATAGGTCTGTACTCGTAGGTTTTAGGATCGTTGAGGTCGTATTTGTATTCAGGATAGTGTGAAAAAGTCACACTTGTTTTTGATTTTATCTTGTTGAATGGGATTACATACACATAAGGAAACTTACAGGCACATAGATAATCAAAGTCTTCTTCGTTATACTCAACGAATTGCTTTTTACCACAACTATAGTTGATGTTCTTAACAAAATTAAGTTGCTTTGATTCTCCAATAGGTTTGGTCTTTACCTGTAGTTTTTTAAACACACCATCTCTTTCAACAACTAAATCATAAACACTATGGGCATGAACAGGTTGAAGTATCTTGTATTGCCACATACCAAACAAGTAGCAAACTAGATGTTCTCCTGCTTGTCCTAAGAATAGTTTTGATTTATGAATGTTAGTGGGTGTCTGCCCAATTTCTTCCAACTCTGTACTCTCCTGTGAGAGGGATTCTGAATCCGTAATACTCTCCAGAAAACTTAATTGCTTCCACTGCGATTCGTCCGATACTATCGACATGTTCATCCTTTACCATGAGTTGTACTTCATCATGCACAAAGGCTACCTGTGCATAGTCCTGACCATACGAGTATCCTTCTGCTTCCAACATATCGTGTAGCATGACAACCCACCGCTTACAGATTATTGCACCTGCACTCTGTAATAATGTATTGAGTGATGCGTGTGCGGATCTAACAGGTACTCGTCTACCATCTAAGCCACGTACAAATCCATGATCATTTGCTTTATTCTGGACCTGTTCACGTAACTTACGTAACGCAGGGATCTTCCTGAGGAACTTCTCCTTCAAGGCTTTTCCGTGCGATGCCCCTTTACCAATGATCTGACCGATCTTCTGGTCTCCTGCACCATACAAGAAGCCGTATATGTAAGTCTTCGCTTGGTCTCTTGTAGCAAGTCCAGCAGCTTCTTGATTGGCAGTATGAATATCACCCTCAAGTAGGATCTTGCCGTATGCACCATCGTCATAACGAGCCATATAGTGAGCCAAGCACCGCAGTTCAAGACCAGAGACATCAACACCCAGAAGGGAAAATCCTGGATCTGTCGTAAAAAGTTCTCGACAGTGCTTCCCAAAGGGTGCTTTAGTGCTCGGAACTTGAGCGAGGTTCGGATGCGTATGAGAGCAACGACTTGTGACTGACCCCATACAGTTAACTGACCCATGGAGTCTTCCGTTCTTCTCTAGTTTCAACCATGCTTCATTACCTTCTGAGAGTTGTCCTATCCTCTTGGAGATCATCAAGTACTCACTCATTAGTTTTGCTTCTGGGTACTTGAGTCCATCCAAGATCTTCTCGTCTACCTTGGGTTCACCACTCGGAGTAAACTCCGTAGGTTTCCAACCATGTATATCCTTGAGTCTCTTGGAGATGTGATGACGAGACTGAGGATTGAACTCTACGATCTTGATCTTATGGTAGAGTCCTTTCTTCCGTTCTCCTTCATCCACAACCCAAGAACCAAATGCCTTGAGTAGTTCCTCATGAAGTTCGTTCTTCCTATTGTACAGTAACTTGTACAACTCTAGTGCTTTAGGAACATCAAAAGGAAAACCAAAGGTCTCCTGCTCGTAACAGATCTTGGAGACTTGATGCTCTAACTCGATAGAGTCAGATGAGGTATGCTTCTCGTACTTGAGAAGATGTTCATGTAACTTCTGAGTCAAGTCCACATCACGTTTGCAGTACTCGATCATCTCAGGAGTTAGCTCATCCCATGCTCCTTCGTGTTCACCATAGTCACCCTTGAGATAAGATAGACGATGACCCCATGCCTTGAGAGCATGTGATCCGTACATCTTTGAATCCATCCCACGTTTATCAAAGTCTTGAGCACGTAGGTCAGGAAAGGTGAGTCTCGATAGGATCAAGGTATCGGTATACGAGACTGGAACAAATCCATAGAGTTTATCTAAGACACGGAAGTCAAACCCTAAGATGTTGTGTCCAATGAGATGATGATCCTTGAGGAACAAGAGTGCCTCAGGTATATCCTTCTCGTATATCACATGATGTTCACCATCACATTTGTAGATGAGACAGTGAATCTTGGTTACTTCATCTAAGAGACCATCAGTCTCAAGGTCGAAGTATATCTGCTTGCTCGGTTGTTTCATTCGTCCTCTCTTGGGAGTAACAATGTTTATGATCCAACTTTAAGTCTAGTGTGGTAGTCCTCACTAAGGATTGTGTAGTCCACATCTCATACTGCAACTCCTTCATCTTACGGAAGATGTAGATGTTCATGAGTAATGATAGGATCACACATATAATAACAATGAATAAAGTTATGTATGTTATGTCATATTGGCTTCGGCATTTTAGCATATCCAGTATCCGTCATGCACTTAGCAGTGATCCTGAACGATAGGTTATACTGTTCATCATCAGAGAGGTTCTTGAATCTCTCATGTGTTTCTTCAGTCCTAATACTATCGGTGTAGCAATCACACACTTCCCATTGCTTCGGAGGAAAGGCTCTCGGATCTTTTTGCTTCAAGGATGTGAAGCAGATAGACCATAGTGCTCTTATCTGTTCCGTGGTGTAGTCACCTTTGAATGGGTTACCAAATGCAGGTTGATAACAGGACAATACTGAAAACCCCAGACTAAAAATCAGGATTATCTTCTTCATCTTGTTTCACTTCTGTTAGTTGGGTCTCGGTTAATCGACCTGTTTCTTTAGAGTAGTAGAGGTGAGTAGCAATACCAGTTTCACCTGTCCATCGGTTCTTCAAGACACGTACTGTAGTCATGTCAGGATTCTCTCCTTGCTGATCTCTCTCACAACCGATAACAATATCACTCAGTTGTGCAATGGCATGAGAACCACGTAACTGAGAGAGACTAGTCTTGACACCTTCTTCGTGTCCACGATCACCAGATGGTCTCCTCAAGTGAGACACTAGGATCAAACCACATTGAACCTCTTCGCATAGGGATCTGAGTTTAGTCATAGCAACATCGATCATCCTACGTTCATCACCACCTTCGATACCTGAGATGACAATTGATATATGATCGAGAACTATGTACTCACAACCCATTGCTCTCACCATGTACTTGATCTTACCCAAGAGATTCTCGATCTCCATTGAACCCCAATGATCATAGAAGTAGAGGTTACCTGTACCCAAGGTTGCATCGAAGCCACTCTTGAGTTCTTCCTCACTCACTTTTTCATTGAGATGAACTGGTTTGTTCAAGTACAACCCAACGAAACCTAGAGCACTACGTTTGTTGGACTCTTCCAAGGCAATATAACCAACCTTCTTGTCTTGGAGTAACAAGTGATAAGCAACCTCACGACAGATCAAAGACTTACCTATGCCTGAACCTGCGGTGATGGTAACAATCTCACCTCTACGTACACCTTTGGTCACATCATTGAGACCAGTGTAAGGGTAGTCGCTAGACTCCCTCGTATCTTCATTGGAGATTAAGTCCCAGAGGTCTCTACCATCCACGATACCATCAGGTCGAAAGACCTTGGCACCCCAAATGGCATCAATGATTTCCGAATGTCTTCCTTCAACTAGGCAAGCATTGGCATCCTTGAGTGGTAACTTGGCAATCTTTGCTTTGCCAGGGGTGAACAAGGGAACACATTCGTCCAAGGCTTTACGTCCTGCTTCGTCTTGGTCGAACATGAAGATCACGCTATCGAACTGCTCCAACCATTCGAGGTCTTGAGCTATCGCTTTACGTGCTCCTGCTGATCCTGTAGGTACTGAGACCACGGGCCATTTGTTTCCTTGTACTTGTGATACCGAAAGTGCATCCAACTCCCCTTCAGTAATCACAACCATCTTACCCCCATCTCTCCAGAGATGTTTACCATAGAGACCTGAGGACTTAGAGTCTCCAATGAATAAAAAGTCCTTGTTAGGAAAACGAATCTTCTGAGCTACGATTGTGCCCTGATCGTTCCTATAGTTTGCTATCTGTACTTTCTTACCTTTGTAGTCACCTACTTGGTAACCCCAATGATCAACAGTATCTTGATTGATATTCCGTTTGTTCAATGGGATACATTCACCTTTTACAAATTCCATACCTCGCACCTCTGTTAAGTTAGGAACTCCTTCGTAATAGCCACAACCAAAGCACCATCCATGTCCATCTGTGTATCTCGCTAGGTTATCTTTCGATCCACATTGAGGACATGGTTCGTGTGAAACAAACTCACTCGTCTGATTCGTCTTCTCCATAAGCACTTAGTCCATCGAAAGGTTGACCTTCAGATGTAATACCATCTCCATCTTCGTAGATGGCAGCAATTTCAGTAACGTATGTAAACCCTGCTCCCCTCAAGAAGTCTGCGAAACCTTGAAGGATCTCAGGGATATAGTCTGCTTCACATGCTACACTGACCTGTGAGAAAGGTGTGTTAGATGTGGCACTAAATTCAAATACTGTTTTCTCTTCCATTTGTTTTTGCTTTGGGTTTTCGTTTACGTAACCACTCCTTAGGGATTTCTTTTTCTGCATACAAGAAGCCATACTTGTCACACCACTGTTGACAAGTCATCTGGCTTCCTTGAACACGGCTATCGAGCCTTAGGAAAACGAACCTGATATCAAGATCAGGATGTTGGTTTTTGATTGCTCGATGTTTCCGTTGATCAGCAGATCTAAAGTACCCTTTGGCTTCCACCAGGATTCCATTCTCTAAGATGAAGTCTGGTTTATAGGTACGCTCAACGATGTAAGAGACTTGTTCAGTCTCGTATTCAAAGGGAACCCCACGGACACCTAAGGCATCCGCAATGGTTTCCTCAAACTTACTTCGGTATTTAGAAGTCTCCTTCTTCTTCCTCTTTGGTGACTTCCTTCTCTGCGATTTCTTCATCAGCAGGTTTGACACTATCTACAGTGAAACCACCTTCGACTGCCTCAAATCCTGTGTTCTGATACTCCTTGAGTTCTAACACTTGCACTGCGATTAGGTCCAAGCTGCATCCTGCACTAGGTGCCTTGCCCCATCCTCGTGTAGCGTAAGAAATTTTCACGATACTTCCGTTACCAATAGAAACAGAAGAGTCTATCGGTTGTAACGTAGCATCAACAACATTGATGGTAGGCTTTCGTACCTCACCATTCTTCATCTTGATCTCAGCGTTCTGCTTGAATCTGATGCGTACTGTATCTCCCTCTACTTTATAAGGAAGATTACCTCTCTGCTTCTTATCGTTCACCATGGCATCTCTATCAGCCACAGCATCGATCTCCTGCATCAAAGGTTCTGCATCCTTCTTAGGAAGCAAGAGTGTGATGTTGTAGTTGCCTGGAGTACCAAACTTGGTGTCTGGTCTGAACAGGTGGGGCCATTCACATGGTCCTTGAGGAGTCACTTGTGTCATCTTCACCATATTGGTATAGGTTAATAAAATATTGGACATCGATACCATCCTCTAAGAGTCTCGCATGGATGTCCACTGGTACTGGGAGTCCTTGACGAAGGAATCTCAGTAACTTCTTGAAGTCCTGATTCATAACTAATGTTGTGCTTTCAGGTCTGTTGGTCGATTATGTCCATCTCGTCCACTTTTCTATCAACTCAAGCAAAGAAATAGGTAGCATCTATCACTGCATCTATATCCAAGCTACCCATCTCAGGTGGGTCAGGCATATCCTTACCAACAGATTCCTCTGCATCTTCTTTGAAACTATTGATAACATTATTGTTTTTGTACATGTCACTAAAGGCTTCCCTCAATGATCGAGCCATTCTCGGTACATGGTGAGCATGTACACCATAGGAGTCATGGATCATAGAGTAATCCGTGACCCCATACTTATTACATTCATGCACACTGAATGTCAAGTGCGAAGCATCGAGAGAGTGTACAAAATTAGGAGCACTACCATTCCTATTACGGAAGGTGTCCATTTTAGAATTGTGCTCTCTGAGCAATGGCTTGACCAATGTACCATCTATGTATGTATGTATCCTACGTTCTTTATAATCAAAGTACTCCTGATGTACTACGAAATTAGTAGGTGTCTTCCAGACCAAAGGCTTATCTTCCTTCGCTACGATAGAAGAACAATCCTGTATCCACTTCATACACTCACGAGCACCAATCACGATCTCGCCAATGGCATCCCATAGTATCTGAGATAACCAGAATGATGGGAGAAACATATCGAAGTCCTCTTGTGCCCAAGGATTTACTTCACCCTTGGTAAACTCATCCTTGAGGTACTGTAACACATACCCACGGCACGAGTGTCTCGTACCACCATAGGGTACTACCATCACTGGTCTCTTACAGAGTTTACGATTGATAAACCCTGAGTCTCTCCACTGTATAGCCATGGTATCACCAGACTCAGCTAAGACCTTGACCTTCTCCAATACCAAGTCAGCTACATCTTGATAGATGTCCTGAGGTGTATCCGATGGTAGGAGATTGGTAGCCTTACCACCGATGGGATCTCTGAGCATAGCTGAGAAGTTCTGGAGTCCATTGTTAGATCCGTCTAACTGCACTGGTATCCTAGACATGTACCCAAACCCTTGCTCTAAGAACTCATTCCACTCAAAGCAGAACGCTAGGAATAACCAAGGATCTTCTGCTTCGTTCCACCATAGGAACGATAAGGGATCTTCTGCACTCGCTATGATCTGATCTGCATGGTCATCTACCCACTTGATACGATCCTCAAATGATACCTTATCCACACCGAAACAATTGGCCCCATGTATCGCTAACCAATCTGCCTGTTCATCTGTTTCGATGGGCATACCTTTGGAGAACAAGAGTAAACCCTTGGCATACTCTGGACCCTGAGGTGTGAGGAATGAGGACACTGTGTACTTCCTACCTCTGAAGTCAGATTGGTAGACGAAGTGAAACTTATCGTAGTCACTCATCTGCCTAGCCATACCCATAGTCCTCACGAACTGGAGAACCTTGGATAACCTACGAGCATTCTCGTTGTATATTGTAGATGCCGTACTCTTCCAGTTCATGAACTCACGTTTCATTTGTGGGTCCATCTCGTCTTTCTGCATCCCAGGTGGTGCAGGACATGGTGGTATATCCAAAGGATCTCGATTAGGTATACCATCCACTTGGAGTCTACTATCCCAGAAGTGTGTCATAACCTCTAGGACTCTCGTGTTTACTGTCCACCCTGTCTCTTGAAGAGAGTTGATACACTCGTATTCCAATGGCATATCATGGTGCTTCATCCCCTTTAAATATGATTTATTAGTACTCTTAATCATAGGTAATCTAAAGGTTAAGTAACCACCATCATGAATGTTTTCCCATCTCCTCGGTAGAGTAACCATAGGTAGATAATGAGGTGACAACACTTGCCCAAACTCATTGACCTTCTCTATCCAATCTACTGTATCCTTTGTAGGAGTGATTATAACTGACTTCTTTTTCCTACCATGTGACATGGTGTGTACCTCAACTAAGCCAGTAGCATTAATCATTATGTCTATTAGTTTAGACCCGACCAACACTCTCTCCTTGTTAGTGAAAGCAGCCATCTCTTCCACATCTATGTACTTCTTACACCTTTTGATCAAACCATACCTACGATAGTGTCTTGATGCAGTATGCTTAGTCATCTTCTCCTGAAGAATCTTAAACATTCTATTGTCTGCATCCTGCCACACTTGAAGTTTAATCTCGTCTTCGATGACTAACCCTAAGTTTCTACTTATAGCTACAAACTGTTGAGGGTTACTCACAGCATTAACTACATTCTTTAATGTTAAGAAAGCACACAGATCTGGATCTAGCATAGCTATGAATGGTGCTATCCTGTAGCCCTGCTCTGCGGTACCAGTCCCTGCTTTCCTTATGAAATCTTGTATACCCTTGCTTACCCTATCCACTGAATGTTTCATCAGCATGATGCCGTGCAGGGTATTACCCTCCTGACCCCTAGCCTTAGCTTTCTCTACCTCCTTATTAAACTTCTCAATCCCTGACTTACGCATACTCTCTTCGAGTTCATACTCCTGCTCCAATAGAGTTTTGTTCATACACTGTATGTGCTAGATGTTATTAGTTTAACTGTACTTGCCCTGACTCTACTAACACTGTGTCATGCAGACCCTGAGATGCCTGTCTCAGATCACTTAGCTCATGCCCTATGAGCATGACTTGTTCCATGTGGCTCATATCAGTATTGTCTACTATCTCACCCACATTGGACACAAACTTGACTAAGTTGTGCATGAATATCTGTACCACCTTTTCTCTATCTACTTCATCCATTTGGTTCCTGATTACCATGTGTTTTACTAGGATCTATACGATCAGTTGGACATCGTATGTGATCCCTCGGTTTCAGGAGTAGACTAAACCTCACCACTATCAATACTGATATCAATAGTAAGATCAGTTGAGCTACTCCTACGAAGTACATCACCCTGCTTTCCTTTCCTTATCTTGTTTGTTAGCACCCTCTGGATCTCTCAGGTGTAACCCCTGATCCCATTGATCAAGGGTATTGAGACACCCATTCAAGCTATCACGTATATGAGTCAACATCAAGCGTACCACCTCTCGTTCATTGAACGTGTGAAGAGATGATATACTCGTCTTGGGTTTCGATGACTTCTTGGCTACGGGTAATGACCCTGAATCTACCATCATAGTCTTTGCTCACCAGCTTGATGATTAAGTTGATCAGGTGGTCGTGATGCAGTTGCTCCACTTGCACCCATTGTTCTTTACTCTCTGAGTAATACTCTACCCTCTTGCTCTCTGTAATCATGTTCGATACTCCCCATGAATTCCCATGCCCATACCATCGAAGTAGTTCTCGATAGTCTTAAACTTCATCCGATCCTCGGAGAATATCTTGTTGGCTACCATTGGTTCAATGCCTGTTAAGTCACACCATTTGTGTTGCTCTCGGCCCCAATCGTATCCTACGTACCTACAATCTCTAGGGTTTCCTTCATGGTCTGCCCTAGTCATCCACTGACCAGGAATGTAGTCAATGATCCTATCTGCTGTGGCTTTATTACCATTCTTGCAGATGATCTTACCGATGTATTGATGCGTGTGCATAAGCTACTCCTTTCTATGTTGTTATTAATAGTGAAGACATCGAACATGTAACTCACTTACATGATCCCCATCTCTCCAGATCTTAGGATACAGGGATGCAACATAGTTGCACCACTGGTTCCATAAGTACCTAGATCCCCCGATCACTTTACAGAGATCGAGATACATTCGGATACGTTTCTGTCGAAGTGCATCCGATACTCCAGAGATAGACAAGTCTTTCTTATCTACTCCGTAGATCTTACAGTTGTGGGAGTCCAAACATCCCACACCACCAGTCAATAACTGTGTATAGAATCCTGATTTAGCGAGGCCGAAGTTAGGTATCTGAGTAATGTAGTCCATACACTTGTAATGTACATCCTTCTTACTCCGAATAAACTTCATGAGGTTCTCATGTATCTCATCCATGTTGTCATACATGTGGTCTACGGCTTTCACCTTGTTACCCCAGTATGCCTTCTTGGTTTTCTGAGCACCTACACTCCTAACGGATTCCATAATTCCTTCAAGTCTCTCCGATCTCTCTTGAATCGTAGTCTGCACGAACACACCACCTAAGTACATGCCATAGGGTGAATCCTGCATGAACTCTCGGCATGGTGGATTATGGTCTTTATACATAGGCTATCTACTCCATTAAATGTTATTCAATACAGCATCCTCCTGTCAAGAGGAACTCCCTATCCAAGGCACTCACCGATACGAGTGCATCTTGGATGTACTTACCATCTCTATACTCGAATAGTTCCTCGGCAGGAACCTTTACTTCATGATGGTTACCCATCAAACACTCACCATGGAAAGTGTAGTGGTGAGGTGTATACTCCTCATCATACTTGAGGAATCTATCTGCATACTTCATGTCCATATCTCCTTATGAAATCATCCCATTCATCATGGTCTCTCTGTTCCAAGTACTCATCACGATCATAATCTATCTCATCATGGTACTCTCGGTACTTAGGTTTATCTTTATGCAAACCATGTACCATACTCCCTCTATTCTTGATCCCCTTCATCTATTCCTTCTCTTAATTGTGCATCATCTATTTGCTCTAGTAACCATCCAGTATCTTCATCTATGTATACTGGCTTGAGACCTACCTCATTTAGGTGGTCGAATAATTCGTCCACATCCATCATAGCTCACCCCCATGTTTATCTATTACTTTATTTATTAAATCATTAGGCACCCACCCATACACTGTGCGAGTAGGTCTCTCTGGATCTTCTGCATAAGGCATGATCCAAGGTTCCTCTTCACTAGGGAACCCTATCTCCGAATGGTTCTCATCGGCATACGCCATGTCATTTCTCACCACTGACATAGTGAACCCATCTTTACATACTACTTGCATTCACTCTCCTTTACTTGTGGGTTTTCAAATGCGGTACTATCTATGTCGATAGAGTCCACACCTAATTGTTTTAGTACATACTCATTGATGTACTGGTCCTGCTCGAACATTGACATGTTCTCAAACTCATCATGTACTTGCATACACTCTCCTTTTATTTAGATGCACGTATCAACATGCACATGTTACAATACCTTGGTTCTACTTTGGATACACTAGGATACTTAATTACATCCCAATACTTCACACTCTTGGTGGTCCCACAATCAGCACACTTGGCATCTTGCTCCCACCACTTAGGAATCAAATACATACCTCATCTCCACTTTCTAGGTAGTTCATGTGTGCTCTCTGGTAAATCAGAGAACCACCCGACTACATGTAATGGTAGCTTGGTATGTAACCATGCACTACCATAGACATACGGCTCATCACTATAAGGATTTTTAAATTCCTCATCAGGATTAAGCCCTGCATTCTTCAATAGCATAGCCCTATTCTCATAGGTATTATCTGCCAAATGTAGGGTAGGTACTTTCTTTTTCAAGTACGCTTCCTGTCTTGGAGACCCTGCTATCATACCATTCAAATGGTACTCCTTCCAGATCTCTATCAAGGCACCCACTCTCAACTCATCCCATGGTTCAAAATACTCTTCAATAGACTCTACTAAGTGAGCCTGTATCTGACCATATGGACCGATACAATCACCATCATGCTTAGGTCCGATCACACCAGATAGGCTTAGTTCCCAATCGTCTACATCTAGACCCTTGAGTGTAGCATTGATGAATACCTTACCATCTCTACCCTGACCCAAGCAGAGTAATTTTTTGCGAGTCATAACACTCTCCATATTTAATTATCATAGAACTAATCTGAACATAGTGTACACACATACGTGTACACCCTAGCACACTCTCCCAATACACTATGCAGAAAGTGTGCCGAGGTAGACACTATATTAAAACTCCAGTCTCATCTATCATCGAACTATAGTAGGATGAAACTGGATCTGGATCACTACTCCAAGTAGTTGCACCCTTGAAATTATAGGTTTCAGGACTCAATCTAATTGACCCCCATGTACCTTTACTTTCATCCATCCAGCACTCCCATTTTTCGAGGTACCTAAGCACACCCTGGAATACCATATAATCATGGATGATACTCTGTTGATCATCGGTATGCTTTGCACTATCACAGTACAAGTGAAGGTTTTGTCTACGTTTAGGACACATAGTCACTCCTTTTTTCAGATTAGAATGTAAAAGATCAAATCAAGATAGAATCTGATACACTCTTTAGAATGTACCAGAGTCTACCCTACATGACATGCAGATATCATGCCATGTAGTGTAAGACTATAAATTAATATGAGCCTAGATTAGGATCAATACCCGTACCTATCGAAACATTTACACCCCGTAGACGATCATTCTTTGATCTTGCTTCTTTACGACTCAAGATCTTGCCATTACCATAAACAAGGGTCATGTTTCGTCTAGCATTAGCACCATTGACTAATGCCCTAGTATTACGACTCATGATAGCATCAGACTTACATTTTACAAATGCCCCTGATGTCTTGATCGGACCAGTCTTGGCTAAGACTTGGCCATGATCGCCATGAGCAGAAACCATACGTTTACCATTGATAATAATGGATTCCATAATACTCCTTTTTTGATTTGAATTTCAAAGATCTAAACTTAAAAGAACAACTTGCAGAACCCATGCCAAACTTGAAACCTGAAATTCTGCGAACCTACCAAACAAGGATGCAGAAGCCATGCCAAAGGAAAAAGATCAATGATTTCAATGAGTTATGGATATGAAAGAATATATATCAAATCAAAGTGAGGAAAGAATTGCCTAGTTGATAGGCAGAAATTGCCGAGGTAGGCAAAAATTGCCGATTGATCGAAAGTAGGCAAAAGTTGCCCATAGGTAAAAATTAGTAGGCAAATTTTTCCTATTTATATTTTAATGAACAGGTACAATAATTTATTTTATTGCAATTTGTGTGCCAAACGAAAAACCATAGATGAGAGCAAACAAAAAGAACATAAGACATCAAACAAATGATTATCTTATGTTATACAAATGTTTATCTGATGTCTTACAAATGATACAAGACCAAAGACTTGATGGATTTCTAGGAAAACATAAGGAAAACAGTGGTTTACCCCTAGTCCCTTGATTTAATTGATCGATTTGTAAACCATAAGGAAACAAAGGGGGAACTCGGTCTCCGCTATATACGTCCACCCCTTCAGATTTTTTTGCCAATTTTACATCCAGGTTAAATGTTTCTCTTGGTATCCCTTACCAACTACATGTGCCATGAACTTCTCTAGCTCTTGATCCATGAGGTCACTCTTGCGATCCCTGATCTGTTGGTCTGCATCAGCAGCCATTTGCTCGACCCAGTACGCAACAGCCATACCCAAGGCATCCAAGCGGTCATCATGTGCTAATGCACCACGATCCTTAGTGATTCTAGTGAACTGGTGGAACAACATGTACTTGGCTTGTTTTTCTGCTGCATAGTCCTTGACAGACTTGTAGTCATGATCTATAATACTTTTGTTTACTATAAGTCTATGTTGGTTACATACTGGTTCCAAGGTGTCTACTATGCGTTTCTCCTTTTGTATATTACTTCTTACTTCTTCTAGTGTAACACTATAGATCTTACGTAAGACTGGTTTTAGTAACTCTAGGAACATTCCGTCACCAAAGTTACTCTCAATCAACACTACGTTTACCTTGTTTCTCTTAGCGACTACGCTAAGGAACTCAAGGTTCTCCTTTCGGTACCCACCTTGGATACCTCCGCATTCTAGGACATAGAGGTAACCATTGAGCATTTTCACTACTGCATATCCTGTTTCGTCTTTACCTCTTCCTGAAGGGTCTATACTCAAGACTGATCCAGTATAAGAAATCCAATCTCCTAGTATCTTTTGTGGTTTGTAGAAAGCATCACCAGGAAGTCCCACATTTGGTACATCATTGAGTTTATCTGATGAGTCATTGGACCAGATCGGCTTCTCTGGTGCTTTATCTCTATCGAGGGACATCACCACTAAATCCGATAGTTTCAATGGATACCTATCAGCATCACTCAAGGAGGTGTCTAGCATATACTGCATATTGAATCCTGAGCGTCCATAGGATAACTCACGTTCCAATAAGTCCTCATCATCGAATCTAAGAGGATCAGTAGGTTGTTGTACTATTGAAGGATCTTTCTCCAACTTCTCTAAGATGAATGGAGCTAGTCTATCTTCGTACTTATGAACTAGTTTCTCTGATGGGTATCTTCCAGGCCATATACGTGCTTGATATCCTCGATTGGGAAGTTGTTCGTACAAAGACATCTCCGTTTGTGGAGTCCCTAAGTAGATGATCATTCCATCAGGCTTGAGGATAGCATCAAACTCCTTAACGGACTCTGAGAGTTTATCTCTCATCATCTGGGTCATAGAGTTATTCGGAACCTCTACATCATCAGCTACAATGAGGTCTGCTCTCGATCCTGCGAGTTGACCAGTGATACCTACGCTTTTTACAGAGGGACTATGACTAGCCTTAGCTGGACCTACATCAAAAGAGATCTTAGATTGCCTCTGGTTATCCTTAGGAATCAAATGCTGAAGAATAGGCATCTCATGAATTAACCTCTGCGTGAATGTACTAAAATCATCTGCCCTAATCTTAGATGCAGAGACTACGAGTACCTTTGTCTCAGGGTCATGAAGTAACCTCCAAGTAACAAAGGCACTCGTGATGTAGGACTTCCCGACTCCTCTAAATGCTTCTATGACTCCTCTCTTAGGAGCATTCTGTAAGAAGTCAGCAATATCGTATTGCACTGGAGTAGGGTTAGGAAGGTTGAGGTGCCTCCAGCACATGTATAAGAAATTGCGGAAGTCCTTTAGCTCATTCATTTCTTCTTAATCTTAAGATTACTTGTTGTTCTTTTTCTTTTAATACTATGATCACTACTAATATAATACTTACCTTTTCCTAAGTCAGTACCTTGAATTTTATTTACACTAACTTGTTTACCATCTTTAGATTTTATAGTACGAGTAGTAGTTCTTCGTAACTTCTTATTTTTTTTAACTAAACTTTTACTATATCTCTCATTACCTTTTTTACCACTAATAGCTACATTATAATTATTAGAATTAGGATCTCCAGAAAGTACACGTTCATGATGGTAATCTTTATCTTTATTTTCTTTTGCTATTTGATCTACAGTTTTTTTCCTCATGACTTCTTTTGTATCTTTAAGTAATTAGAGAGTTTCTTTCGTGCACTCTTGGGTTGTGGTACTACGTTACCTGTACCTCCACCTTGTCTCTTTGCCCTAGTAGATGCTGCATACTCAGAAGAAGACATGTTCTTAATTACCTTTGAGGGAAGATAGCGTTCACCTGTTTCCTTACTAGGCTTTCCTGATTTGGTCCTCCACTTCTGCTTAGACCACTTACTCAGTTTATTAGAACTCTTCTTACCCCCTTTGTATCCACCACCTTTACTCTTGTAGATTTTGACTGCTAGTTGCATCGCACGAGCAGAGTGCCCACCGAGTTTTGCCTTAGCTTGAGACTTCGCACGTTCCCAGAGTCCAGGGTTTGTCTTAGTGGCAGTACTCACATTCCTCCTCGGATATCCCTTAGCTTATCTTCTTCACAAGTACATGGGTTATTTCCACAGTCTTCACAGTACTCTTCATTAGCAAATCTATCGTGCATCATTCCTTTTTCTCGTATACCAATTGATTGTTGATAAGATATTCGTTGTTCTCGTTGCTTCTGTGATTCCTTTAGCATTTACAGTTCCACTTACGTAGTGCTTTGTTAATTCTTGAATCTGGATCTCTCGCAGTCTTCGCAGAGGTCAACCTTCGTTTCATTCCGCACATACGACTACAGAAAGATTTCCTTCGAGCCTTTCGTCTACCTTTGGGATTCTTTTCAGTGACTGCCATCTTGATATTAGAACCAGTGGCACGATTGTACTTATCTACCCCTGCTTGCGTTAAGCCACCTTTACGGCTTCTATGCTTACCTATCTTGAGGGATACGTTCTTACTCACTTAGACCTCTTCTTCATTGAGTTGATGTACTGTGCTTTCTGTCTCGGAGACATCTTATGGAATCCTTTAGGCAACTCAGACATTCCTGTTTGAGTAGGAAGTGCTAGTTCAGTCGCTATAGCTGCTGCACCTCCTGCTCCCTTTGCGGTAATCTTGAGTGCCTTGAGTAACTTCTGCTTAAAAGTCTTAGACTTCTTCTTTCTCTTTTTCTTCAACTGCTTTGCTTGCTTTCGTCCTACCGCAAAGTCTCCCCCTGCTTTTGAGAGTCCTACTGAGCTACTATAGTTAGGCATATCAGTTTCCTACTCCCATTCGCATTGCTTGTTCCATTAAGTCATCCTCGTGAGAGATAACTTGAATCTTAAACTTCTTCTTAGGTTCTTCTTGCATAAGACCCTTCTTCATTCTCTTTGAGAGTTCTGTAGCTCCTTGTCTAGTATCAGATCCTGCTACAGTCTTACCATTGACCTTGACTAAAAACTTCTTAGGTTTTTTGTCCATTTCTCTCAATGCTGCACTTGCTCCCTTAGTAAGATAGTCTGATACAGCGTCCATTACCTTTTTACCGCCCTTGTAAGCGATCTTTAACTTTGCACTCATGGGTTTGTATAGGTTGTATTATAATCTTTTAAATACGTTGCTTGTATGAATATGTATATATCTTATCATACAATCTTAGATTCTTTCAAGTCCTCTTCAGTAGGAAACGGCATTGATTCCAAGAGTTGACTCAAAGCATTGTTATTGGTTGGTACTGCCGTAATCTCATTGTCCTTAAGGAACTTAGCTGCTACTGCTAGGTCTGGTGCCTTAGCTTCACCACTCTTGATTCTCTGGAGTAGCTCTTGAGCTAAGGCTTCATGTAAGTCGTTTAGGTTACTCATATCTTAAGATAGTCCTATGTTACTCGATCCTCCCATACCACCAACAAAAGGATTCTTTACTCTAAACTTTCGTTTACCTTGTCCTTTTCTAATCTTTAGATTACTTTGACTAGCTCTATTAGTCATGAGGTTACCTTTGGTATCAAGAGATTGACTTTTTCTAGGTTTACTCAATGAAAATCCTTTTTTCTCTTGATAGTCTAAATCTCTACCTGCCATGGCATTACTTTTTTCTAAGTCTGTTAAGCCATACATAGTATTAGTTTGATACCCTTTAGAATCCCCTTTATAGTTAGGATCTTTTTCCCATTGGTAAGTTCTTGAGTTCCAAATAAAACCAGGATTTTTTTCTCTCATAGCATCTATAATTTCGCTATGAACTCTTCCTCCACCACGACCTCCTCCAGTATTTCTAGTTGGGGCTACTTTAGGAGGTGGTTTAGCTACAAATGTTTTAGGAGGTTTTACTTCTGTACTAGGAGGAGGACGAACATTATCATCTTTTGGGGCAACATAGTTTTTATCTACGAATAGTGTTTTACCAGTAGCTCTATTTATATGTTCTAAATTACCAGTATCTTTATTTACCTTTATTAAAAGATTACCACCCCTTACCATGCTTCTGTAGTCTTTATAAGGTAATCCATAAAATTTTTTCATGTTATACCTTCAGTATATTGTGTCTTACCATCTACCCTACTTGCAGTAAGTACTCGATTACGATTTTCTCCTGTATTGTTGTAACTGCAATGTATCCATCCACTCGTGGGATCTCCACTCTCATAATATTCCAGAATGAGTTGATCAAACTTAAGATTACTTTCAATCCATTTAGCTAGTTGTAGGTTATCTATTGAGGGGCACTCTAGGTCTGCTGCTTGTCCTAACACATGTTGTGACGTATCTCCACTTCCGATCTTTCGGTTTAACTCTAAGACTCTTAGGCCAGAGTTAATATTGACTCGCCCGTGTACCTCACGGATCGGCTGGAGGATTGCCGTGGTGAGTGCCGTGAGGCACACGAGTTGATCTAAAGTAGGTGAGTTATCAATACCATGTCGTATTGCAGTTTGTGACCTAGTAAGTTCCTTCAATGAGAAGTTCTTACTTAGTTTCATCCGAGGAATTCTTTCACTGACTTAAATGAGTTTTCAGGCATTTGATCTACTACTGCATCAACCATTTTAAGTTGATCTTCACTAAGGTTATCTTCCATAACTTTAGCTACGTGCTCTTTAGCTAGTGATTGTGCTTGGTCTACGACTAACGATTGGATTACATTAAGGAGTAACGATGCTACCATCTTTTGCTTCTTCTTCTTTAGGTTTATCAGGTTCAGGGTTATGTGCTGGTTCGTCATGACTGACTTCAAACCAGTGTTTGCCTAACATTCCGATGATCGGTAAGAATGCACCGAATGCTAAGTTAATTAGGTCTTTACTCGATTGAGCTAGTTCATCTGGTTTGTTTACCATAGTAAACACAAGCCAACCAAAGAGACCAAAGGCAAGTAATGATATAAGAAATCTCGCCCAAAATCTAAGTTTCATAAGTTGTATATGTGGGTCATCTTTAGGTTTCCCACCATTCTTTATAGTTGTTTTTTCTGTTACTGTTTCCATTACTTATAACTTAACTTCTTAGTAGTTTTTGGTTTCTCTTTATTTTTTCTAGTTGTTTTCTTCTTATAGTCATATTTACTTCCTGAGTACTTTGTAGTTTTAGAAGTATGTATATTACCTTCTTTATCTATATAGTAACCATAACTACGAGATTTTTTATTCATACCTTTTGGTATTTTTAGAGTATTAAATTTTTTACTAGCTTTTAGAGTGTTAGGTCTATTTTCTATTCTAAAGTCTTCAAAGTTTCTACCTCTTACGTTACTCATTTTCTATTTGTAATTTCTTTGATTGCTTGTGTATTAGCTTCAAGTGCTAATTTAATCTGAAGAATAGCATCTGAAGATCTTTCGATCATGTCCAAGAGTCTACTATCGTGCTCTTCGTCTTTCTTCCAGAACTCCTCTCGTTCTTTTTTTGCTAGTTCACTTTGGTATCTAATGAACCAAAATGCAGCTATGATGACACAGGCTGGTATGCCTAAGTCCATAACCATCTGATATAATGTGCTTACTTCTGGCATAACTTCTGTTGCTTGTGTTGGATAGTTATAGTATTGATCCGCTGGGTTTGGATGATGTCCACTCATGTTAATTTAAGATACTTTCATAAACTAAAAGATACGTGTATTTTATTTTAGGATTCTGTTATTTGATCCCAAGAGGTTGTTTCTTCGTTCCATTGATACCGATTCCCATCGTCAGGGTAGGCTACTGGGGCATCCCAGAGACAAGTGGTTTCGTTGAGTATCCAGCTTGGGAAAGGCTTTGGAGGAATAAAGGCATCTCTAGTAGCATCGTATGAGTATCCTTTCCCTGCGTAATTTTTTCTCTGACTTCGATCTTTATACGTCTGTACCCATTTGCCAGGAGAATCATCAACGTAGTTATCAAAATACTCTGCTTCTGCAACAATCACTCTTGTTACAATTCCGTCTTCTACTTTTGCGTAATGTGACATTTATTAATCCTTTCTATGGTAGTTGATAACGCATGATTACAATTCCATCGCCACCATCTGCTCCGTATCGTCCAGGAGGAGATCCATCGTCACCACCACCGCCTCCTCCACCTTTACCATCTACTCCAGCAGTCGGTGCTGGCCCACCTGTTTTACCTCCATCGCCTCCACCATCGCTTCCAGTACCTATTGTTGTAGTATGACATCCCCCACCGCCACCACCAGCACGACCTGTGGGAGTACCATTTATTGATGACGTAACACCAGGACCTCCGTTTCCTGCATTAGTACCTCCTGCAGAACCATGATTTCCTGCGCCACCACCACCGCCAGCGCCAGTGTTAGTTGTTCCAGTTGCATCGCCACCATCATAACCTTGTCCAGTAGTTCCATCACCACCAGAACGAGAACTGTTTCCATAAGCAGATCCAGCACCACCACCACAACCTCCATTGTTTGCAGCCCCTTCAGTCGGATAATTAGCAGACGCTCCACCACCGCCACCATTGCTATAAACTAAATAAGTTGATCCTGCACCTTGTAGCCGTATGAACGATGGTTGACCATCTGTCCCTGGTGGATGTTCTGATGTTGATCCTGCACCGCCACCACCTACTTCAATATCAAAGGCTGTTCCTGAAGATGTGCCAGCCATTGTCAAAGTAGGTTCCGCAGAAGCACCTCTTCCAGAAGATTCATTTGTTACGCTACATCGGTATCCTCCTCCACCACCTCCACCAGCACGTCTATTTCCTCCACCTCCACCTCCACCAATAACTAAATAGTCAACCGAAAGGTTGTTAATGGTGTTTGTGAAGGTTCCAGATTGTGTAAAAGTGTGAACATAATAGTTGTATGAATTTGTTGGAGGAGTAATTGTACCACCAGAAGGTAATGCTAAGACTGTTTTATTTATGTTATTAGAAGGCGTTGCATCAGTGTTAAGCACCTGAATGGTAATTGTATCCCCAGCAGTCTGATTAAAAACCGCAGAGGGAACAGTTGAAGTCGCAGAGTTATTACTTACTGTTCTACCTGCTTCAGTCGCTAACAGCGTATTACCTTCATAGTATTTAACATCAATCGTACTAGTTGTGTTGGTTACTGATAAGGTTAGTGTGCTTGAAACTCCTGCGTAGATCGTTCCAGTAATTGAGTTGATGGTTGGGATTAAGTTGGTGGCAACCCAATTTGTCCCATCGTAAAACTCCAGAGATCCTGTATCTGAGTTGTAACGTGTACCGCCAGCATTATTTAACGTAGGACGTTGTGCGGTAGTCCCAGCAGGAAGATCCAAGTACCCAGTAGAAGTGTTGGCTTGATCGGAAACTGCGGTTGGGGTAACTGTTATATTATCAAGATGAGCAGACTTAACATCACCATCGTCTTCTACTAAGTTTGCTATATGTCGTGCTTTGGTTTCAGCCATTATTTAACTCTTTGTATTCTTGTGTTTCATGTGTGTATTACGAGATTGCGAAGCGGATGATGATAATTCCAGAGCCTCCTGCACCACCTGCATAGTTTTGTGTGCCACCTCCACCTCCACCTCCAGTATTGGCAGTGCCATTAGTTCCAGAAGTACTTGCTCCATAACCTCCATCACCACCACCACCATGACCACCAGCTTTAGCTGATCCTCCTGCATAGATTCCTCCACCGCCTCCTCCAGCAATGTAGCGATCACTTCCGACTACTACGCCAGCATTAGCAGCCGCTAAGAATGCTGTAGTTTTTGAATCAGTAAATGCAACCTGAGATTGGTTAGTAAAGTTTTTTAAGCCTACACCACCAGCACCACCTTCAGTAGTACTACCATTACCACCTACACCACCAGCACCACCTCCACCACCGCCACCATATTCTTGAGCTATTACAGCAGTTCCACCTCTATATCCTTCGGCTGGATTTGCACCACTGACATTACCATTCCCATAATTAGCATTATAGTTTGCTCCACCGCCAGAACCACCATGACCTCCATTACCTTGGTTGTTGTTAGAAGTATGATCACTAGAAGTACCTCCTGCATTACCATGATACCCACCACCTCCAGCACCTCCACCATCTGCTACAATATCTATTGTGCCAGACAGTAAAAATCTGCTATCGCTTCCATTCACACCAGTAATATCAGAACTACCTCCATTTGCACCGCCACCACCCACCTCGCAAGAGTAACTACCAGCAACCAATGATTGACCAGTAAACCATCGTAAACCTCCTGCTCCTCCAGCACCTCTTCCAGTAGCACCAGCACCTCCACCGCCTCCTGCTACAACTAAAATATCAGCAGTTATAGCGACTGGAACTACAAAATTGGTTGTACCAACTGAGGTGAAACGATGTACTTGATAATAAACTCCTCCATCTTCGTATATGCTATAAGCATTTGCAGGATTATTAGTTCCTCCTGTGTCTCCACCAGTAGGTGCTTTATTAACAATAATGTTAAAGGTTCGGTCTACTGTCCTTGTACTATCACCTCCTGCGGTTGCTGTTACAGTAAAAGGTTCTTGGTAGCTAGTCCCACTAGCAACGTCATATACTCCTGCGGTTGGTGAAGTCACTACTCCTGTGGATGTATTAAATTGCCATGTGTTATTTGCATTAGTGTTTGTTTGATCTAAAGCATAAGTGATTGCATCAGAACCACTTGAAGCAACAATATCTGATGACCCAACTACTTCAAGATTACCAACCAATGAATCAAATATTGTTGCTAATGTTGTCCCATTAGAACTTGGAGCAGAGAAAGTAGGATCTGGGGAAACACTAATTGATGGAGATGTTGCGGTTAATCCTGATTTATCTACTTTAACTTTAACATTGCTATTACTTATGTTGGATGTTGCTGCAACTGTATTAACTGTTATTTGTGCAGAACTAACAAAACTTGCTATTCCTAGGTTCCCATGACCTGTTACTGTATTCCCAGAAGTGGCATCAACTAAACTAACAGCCATTGAGTTACTAAAATTGCTACCATTTATAGTCATGGTTACATTATCATCCTCATTAATACTATTGTCAGACGCTGGTGTTGTAACTGAAGTAATAGCTGGTTGAGTTATTGTTGTTGACCATGTAGTTGCTCCTGAAGAACCAGTTCTAGTTAATACTTGTCCATTTGTCCCACGAGTTGTGGGCAATGTGAACGTGTTGTTCCCTGTGTTATGCGTGGTCCCTGCTTCAAAGGTGACACCTCCTGTAAAGGTTCCTCCTGCGGTATTAACTGCTAGGTTATTAGCAATCTGACCAAAGGCCATAACAGAAAGAATGTCACTAGATCCTGGGACTGTCTCTAGTCTTACAAAAGTAGCAGCGTTACCTGAAGATATAGGTGTAGTTGAGGTGTTAGAGTTAGTACAATAGTAATCACTACCTCTCTTTAACCTTACACCATTAAGAAACACTAGCTCCAACCCTACATCATGATTTAGAGCAAAGTATTTACTATCAGTTCCTTGACCATTAGATGCAGTAAATTCATTCTGGGATGCTACAGTAGCAATAGAACTTGAAGCACTTGCCCATGAACTACCATCGTAAACCTTTAGTACATCGTTTGCTGTATCGAACCAAAGGTCACCTTCGGTTACATTAGATCCACTAGGTTCAGTAGTTCCTGCTGTGTGATAGGTGTCTGCAAATGTGGTGACTTGGGAAATGTTAGTTGCCACTGAGTTTACGTTAGCAATATTACTACCAACATTGTTAACATTGGTTGCATTAGTGGCTACAGTATTTATATTAGTAGCATTACTAGCAACTGATGTTATATTTGAATCATTAGATGCAACAGTTGTTATATTAGCAGATATACCAGCTACAGTATTTATATTAGTGTTATTACCTGCGACTGTATTTATGTTAGTAGCATTATTGGCAACACTTGTAATATTAGTAGCATTATCAGCTACTTCTTTAAAATCATCATGACGAAGATTAATGGTATTACCCATACCATCACCATGAACAGAACAACTATATTTAGTAATGGTAACACTATCACTAACTACAACTGTTACTTTTGCTCCAGCTTGTCCAGCAGTACCAGTAGTTGTTACACCATCAGATGTTCCTAATGTTGTACTACCATTCATGAATACAAGTGGATGTCCTGCTACACTTGTTCCAACAGCACTATTAGATACATCAAATACATAAGTATATCCACGTATTAATGTAAGAACAGGATTTGAGGTAGCACTTCCGTACTCTCCACCTTGTATATGAAATTTATTTCCACCATTATTTTGAACAGTAACAGTATAATTAACAGTTTGTTCGACTACATTAGCTAACACTGGTATGTGACCAGTAGTAGCCGTAGCCATTGCTGATGTACCTAAAAGTCCTATTTCAGTTGCTTTACCTGCTACTGCACCAATATCATTTGCATCATTTGCTACTGCATTAATATTAACTGAATTATTAGCTACAGAGTTTATCTGTGCTAAGTTTGTATGGGTTCCTGATGTAGAAGCTGTACCATCATATCCAGCACCAATTTTAGCTATGCTACTTTCATTAGCTAAGATTGATTGCCCAGCAGCCCCACCATCAGCATAGGATTTAGTAGCTGCATCTGAATCAGCAGTTGGTGTGGCTACATTTTTAACACGTTTATTACCAGCATTAAAAGTTCCATCGGCATCAGCAGTAATACTAGATTCAGCAGTATCTAATGCCTCTTGAGCAATATGAAATGTTTGGAAAGCACTATTATCCAAGTCTGCTTCTGTTAATACAGAGGCATTCTGAAAGTCAATAGAACGTGTATCTTTCTTAGCTATCCTATAGACTGATATAGTAGTACCAGGGGTAAAGGTGTTTACCTTTAGTACTACGTTTTTAAGACTAGTATCTAAAGTATAATTAGTAGTCTCTGTTAATTTGGTAGTGTCATTATAGACTTCAATAGTATCACCTATTTCTGGTCTAAAATCTAAAGTACTATAAGATATAGTAGCTTCTTGATTAGGAGAAGTCCCTGTAATTGTTAAAGTACTATATTGAGTCTGATTATATGTTAAAGGCATTGATCACTTTCTAAGTGTAGGAAATAAACTTATACCCGATTGTTTCTCAATACGATTACCTCCACGTATCCTTAGTATCTTAGTTCCAAGAATAGGGTTACGTTTGAAAAATTCCATTTCTGCTTGTTTTTTAAATTTACTTTTTATTTCTTGAAGTTGAGCAGCTTTAAACATATCACTACCAGTAGACTTATACTCTTTAGTATTCATCTTCTTTCTTAATGCTTGCTCAATAGTCATATTAGCAATTTTAGTAGTACCTAATATCTTCTGATACTGACTAATTTGTTTAGATGTAAGTTTTTCACCTTCTATTGTTCTAGGTATACCTTCAGATAATGCAGGATTACCTAACCTAACTATCTCAGCTACTACATCACTTTCTGTTGGTTTCTTTTGTTTAGAGTAGGGAAACCATAAGTATTCAGTTGGTTCCTGTGGTTGTCCTGTCACCCAATTGTATGCCGTATATGTTTTGGCACCCATGTTCTTGAGTAACTTCTCTTCAAAAGTTCTAGCTAATTGTACTCCTTCAGGTTCTTCTCCGAGAAAAGAAAAGAGTTGAGAAGGTGCTTTACCTCCTAAAGGATTAAAAGTACTCGCCATTACATCAGGAATAAAAGTTTCCAGTTTATATATAGGATCATCAATAACTTCTGCAATGTGTTCTAAACCTCTTAATGTTCCTTCATCTCTAAGGATACTCATCATAGAGATAGCCATACCATGAAACCAATCTTCTGCATCAGTACCTAATTCGTCATACTTAATTGCATCAGTCCATGCTGCTACTGCTTTTAGTGGGATAGACCAAGGACTATATCTTCCGTAGTCATACCATTGTCCATCTATTTTAATAGAGTAAGGTTGATGTTCTTCTCTCCATAGTTTAGCGAGTCGAGGATCTGATGGTCCTGGACCTGTAATCTTTCCTTCTAAAGCAGCGAAAGAGAAAGACGATAGTATAGACATAGTAGCTGCTAGTTCTCCTAGTGCTCTAGTTCTTACATCTATATTATCACTCGTTAACTGTTTGATATTGTATAGAGCACCTGGAGGTGTCATACGAATACCTTTAGATATAATCTGTGTAGGAGTTCTTACAAAAGGGAATATTATTTGCATTCCTGGCATGTAACCAAAACCAGTAGATAACTCACGGAATGCGTTAGTAAAGTTATTATCATCAGTATAAGTAACTTCTCTAGAGTATTGTAAAGATCGTTCTCTAGTAGAAGTCATCATTACATCATCTATACTTTGTTGCTGTACATAAGATTTACCTAATGCTTCTCCATCATCTGAAAACAAACTATACAACTTTTGTTGTACTTCCTTCTTACTAGCACCTTTATCTAAGAGTTCTTCTCCTGCAATAGCATAGGCTCGTGCATAGTAATTTAAATCTTTAATGAACTCATCAGTAGCATTTAAGGCACGATAGGATAAGGTACCTAAGTACCCAGACATATTAATAGCAGTACGGGTAAACCATCCTACACCCATAGGTGCTTCTAATAATTTAGATGTATACTTGTTTGATCCTAATAAGTACTCAGCACTACCTCGATCTAAGACACCTTCGGTAGCAGTAACGTGAGGATCTAAAATTGCCTTATTATTTTTCAAGGCTTTGATAGCTTGTCTTCTAGCAATACCTACAGAATACTTAAGACCAATCATGTGCCTTAAGATTTCTTTTCGTGCTTGTCTACGTTCTTTAGATAGTGCAGTAGGTGTGGCTATAGAACCTAAGTATTCCGAAAGTGGTCTCGCAAATGTTTCAAAGATACCCATAGTGGCATTAAGACCAATGGTGGGTACGTTAAACAAGATGTTTCTTCGGAATCTCTCAGATAAGAAATGTTGAAGTCTAGTATTAAAAGTGTTTGTTCTAGCTATCTTGAGTATTTTATATCTAGCTTCTTTAGTTAGAGTATTTCGTCCACCAAACTGACCAGATCTCATTGAGGCTTCTTGTACTCTCTTAGCCTTAGCGGTTAGTTTCTTAATATGGTTACTACCTAGTTTATTAAGCTGTTCAGCTAACTGAGCATCATTAAGAAACCTAAGTTCGTTATCAGGTCTTCGTGTAACTATGTTTCCAGAAGCAGTAGTACGAGCAGCAGATGCTTGAAGTCTTTTACCTGCTACACCTAGTTCTCCAAAACTAGGCATCATCTCTTCTAGTTCGTGCATTCTAGCTAAGGCTTGCATATTGGTCATATCATCAGACCCTCTAGCAACAATCTTTGTTACTTGGTCATACTCATCTGCAAACCAATGTACTGCATACCTAGTGGCTACCATAAGAGATGACATCTGATCTACATCTCTAGTCTTTTTCTTTACTAGAGCAGTAAGACCTTGCACACCATAAAGATTCAAGAGATCCATAGACTCTTTAGCTAGATCTTCATGCCTCTCTTTTATCTTTACATTAGCATTTACAGCACCACTAATAGCATTTTCAAATGTATTAACAATACCAACTAAATCATCTCTATTCTTAAAACCTAATCTATTTCTATTAAAGTACTCTTGTCCTACATCGTCAATTTGACCATTAGCTAACTTCTCAGTCAAATCTTTAACATCAAACTCAGTCATATCTAAAGATGCCTTAGGAGAATCCACTAAGGTTACTTTAGTACTCTTCTCTGCTCCTTCCTGTACAGCTTCTTCGGTAGTGTCCTGCACTACTTCATCTGTTTGTTTTGCACTTTGTACAGCTTTGTCAATATCTTTTTTACCTTTAGTTTCTGCTTTTGTAGCTTGTTCGATATTGTCGCTATACTTAATACCTTTGTATGCCTTGAGACCACCTATGAATGCTTCAGCCATTGATGCAGTAGTAACATCTTCGATGCTTCTCTTTATCATAGCTACAACGATGGGATCGTCTTCTTTTACTGCTAGGTAGTCAAAGATAGGTTTCATAAACTCTGGACCCATCTCTTGACCTAAGTGTGCTAAAGACTCTGCATAGTTATCCCTAAGTAAAGAAGCACCTCCTTCAGCAGCTATATCTCTACCTACTCCCCATTGAACAGGAAGTACTCTTCTAGTTGCTAAGAATGTAGCAATAGGTTTTGTAATAGCCTTTGTGGTTCTTCCAGCTACTGTTTGTGGTTGAGGAGGGACAAAAGTATCCTCATAGAACTTAATAGCATCATCTAAATACTCAGAACGATAATCACCTTCGCCAAATAAAAAGTCTCCTCCAGCATCCCATAGTGAATTTAAGTTGTTAGCTGTATCTGAGAAGATCTCATTAATAGAACCTACGAATCCTTTACGCACTACATCATCAGTATCTGATAACAGTTGACTACCAAAGTCAGTAACAGAATCTAAGACAGGGCTTTGATTAGCATATTTTTTATATAGTTCTGAATTAGGATCTTTTAACTGTTCTTCTATACTTAATTCTGCCATTACTTATTTTTTTTCTTAGCGTAGTAATCTTCTACTGTCTTTCTTATAGAGATCAATGCGTTTTCAAAATCTGCTACATCCATTGGTTGTAGTTCAAAGTAAGAGACTAACATATCGTATAACGGAGGTTTATAAAAGTATTGATTATCATCCCATTCATTACCTTTTACTATATAATAGGTAAAGGTTGTATTATAAGCCTCTTTAAATTGTTCCTCACTACTAACTAATTCAGGTAACTTTTCTAACCAAGCGTTTTCAGATACTAAATCATCATCACTTTTTTCTACTACATCCCAAGATGGATCATATAGTGCATCACCAATTTCTCTTGCTTGTTTAATTACAAAAGCATTTACTTCAGAGTCAGTTAAATTAAGTTTCTTTTTTTGAGCTTGTGCATCTAAAAGCATCTCATCAAATTCACTTAATGCTTGTAAAGCAGCTTCAGCACGAGCAGGATTGAATGAAGTATCACCTGCTAGTAATTTACTTATAGTTAAGTTAAGATCATCTCCTTCTCTAAATACACCAGTACCTAGTAGTCTTTTGTAAAGTAAATTTCTTGCTTGTCTAACAGGACTTCTAGGTTTATCAAGATCTTTTCTTGCAAGACCTTTTTCAAACTGACTAGTTAAATCTGATATAGGTAAATCAATAGTAGGATTACCTGCCCTTATTGCTTGTATTCTAGCTTTAAACTCACCTTCAGTTAAATCACCAGTTAATATATCTTCTTCTAATTGATTAATTAAACCTAAAGAAGTAAGGTTATCCTGTTCTTCTATAAACCCTCTAAAAGAATTTGCAGTACTAGCAGATCCTTCAATTTCTACTATACGTTGTAATGTTTGTTGAAGTGTTGTTCTAGCAGCTTTTGCCATGCCAGGTTTACTAACATCTTTTGCCATTTCGTATAGTCTTGGCAGTCCACGAACTAACTCTTTTACTTGTTTTTCTTCTTCTAGTTTTTGATTCTTTAACTCTAAGTTACGTTTGGTTAACTCACGAGAATTTATAGTATTAGTAGTTTGTGTTATCTGTTCTCTAGCATAAGTAGTATTTGCTAATGGTTGACCATCACGACCATGAAGTAAATGAATGTTACCTAAGATTGATGTATCACCTTCTTCTAATGCCTTAGCAGCTATAGCGTTTATGATAAGTTTGTTACCCTTAGTAAAATCACCAGACTCTGTAGAGTATGCTATAAGTTCCCGATTAAGTTCTAATGCTTGAGTTAGAAACTGTAGTTCCTCAGGAAACTTAGATATATCTAATTGATTACCTTCGACATCACCTACTTGTTGTCTCTTTGATTCTATTCTATTGATTAACTTAGAGTACCAATCTCCTATAATCTTAGCTTCTTCAGATCCTTTGAGTTGTACATCATTAAAATCAATCCCTTCTTTCTTAGCTTTTTCTTTTTTAGCTTTTTGAAACTCATGTGAAAGAGGAAAGATAAACTCTGGATCTTCTACGTTATACTGTTCATTTAAACTAGTGATAGTTGAATTAAGCCAATTAGGATCTTCAATAGAAGCCATAGAGATATCGGGATTCATCTCTACTAAGTTACTAATAACTAACTCAAAATTCTGATCCTTACGTTCCCTAATTAACTGGTCACGCATACCTTGCCAGTTCTGTTGCACTGATGCTTTAAAAGCATTTTGCATAGGTGTAAATACAGAACTAACAATACTTTGATTATATTTACCTAGTGAATTTAATTTAGTAAACTCGTCATCATATTTACTTAATGCCTCACTAAACTGTTCATCTGTGTAATCTTTAGGTATTTCATTTAGTTGCCTAGTTAGTCCTAAGCCATAGTTCATACCTAAGTTTTTTAACTCTAACTTTTGATATCCCGAAATCCAAAAGGGACTCTGGACATCATCCATGTCTCCATCACGGACAGCTTTACTAAAGGCATCTCTTTCACCACTTCTAAGTGATAAGTATTTCTTAGCACCTTCTTCTAATTCTTCTTCCTTGTACGCTCCAAAAACTTGAGATGCAAAATTAACTAAGGATGGATTTAACTGTTCCAATGCCTTAGCCATTTGTGCTTCTCTAGATGGCCCCGCAAGGCCAGGATTCGGTCTTTGTACTTGGAAACCAGTAGGTACGTTAGTATCTACCTGAGTTGTGGCTTGTATAGGTCGCAACCTAATTTTTCTATCACGAGCCATTAAACCTTTTGATATAAGTTATACCATGATTCTTTTTTAGCAGTATTTGGATCATCTCCAACTCTACCACCTAATTTATAATAAGTAGTTCCTGCATCTAATGCACCTGATGCGTACTGAAGTGCTCCTGCCATTGGATCAAATGGACGTTGCATTTGCATAGAGTTAACTTGATTTAAGGCACTATAGTAAGCACTATCAGCACTAAATGCTAAGTTCTTTCGTTGCCTACCTATGTTACCTAAACTAGTATCTAAGTTACGATTGATTGCATTAAGATTATTTATCGATTGTCTCTCTAAATCACTTATTTGCATTCCTGGTGATATACCTTCAACACCTGCTTCACCACTCGCAGTAATAGATGTACCAGTTGCCTTAAGTGCTTCTACTTCTTGTTCTAATGCTAAGTTACCTGCTTGTTCTAGTTGTTGATTTTCAGCAGCCTTAAGTGCTCTATTCTTTTCAGCTATTTGTGCCATTGAGTTTTTATAAGACTCATTAGCTAAACGTGCGTTCTCTTGAGCAATTTTATTAGCATCAGCTATTTGTGCTCTCTGTGCTTCTTGCTGTTTAGAGATAGAAGCCATAGTAATTATTAACTGGGCTGCTGCTATATACTCTACACACATTTTAACTCCTCGGAGAACGTACTACTAAGAACCCTTCGTACTCTGCTGATTGAAATCTACATGGTAAATGTTTTGCGTTTTGTATCTCTATAGTCACGTTATCACTCTTGGATAATATAGGTACTCTAAAAGTTCCGTTCTGTAATGTTTGTTTGTTTAATTGTGTAGTACCAATGGTTACACCACTAAATGTGTTAGTTCGAGAACTTCTACTCGAAGTAGGTAAAGGAGATACTATTACTTCAAAGAACCCTGAGTCACTAAAGTTAAACGACATATTACGTATCTGTAACCTAGCAATCTCAACAGTAATATCATTTTGTTTATGTACCTGTTCACTTACACGATACTTAAATGTAAAGGGTATACCTGCGAATACTGATTTACCTGCTGCTAGTTGTGTAGCAACATCAGTCGAAGCAATAATCTTACCTGTCTCTAATATGTATTGTGCAGTATTATCAGTATAAGGTAATGATGTAGTACCTCCTGTCTTAAGTTCTACCCTCCGATCTAAATGTATACTTTGATTGTCATCCATCACTGCTGATGCAGGATCTGTAGATAACGTAAGTTTCTCTAAGAATAGACTACTACCACGTTTAAATAATAAAAATACATCTGATCCTAAAATAGACATAGAGAGTACATTAGCATCGAAAGTCCACTTAGACCACGATGACTGTAGTTTCTCTGCACCTGACCAAAAGTATTTGTATACGTATATACTCTTTCTATCTGTATCTCCTAATGCTAATAATATCTCTTCATTAGAAGAAGTAGCTAGTTGTAAGATGTTACCTTCGATGTACTCAGGTACATGTGCGGTTACCTCTTGTGCATCTGAGGTCTCCGTAGAAATATCTAAGAAATACTCACGTACACCTGAGAAGTTACCTCGTGTAAAAGGAAAGTAAACATACCTACCTGCTGGTACTGGTTTAGCAGTAGTGTCTGTCTCAAAGTTAGTAGCTACATCAATAGAAACAGTAGTAGGTGTTAGTAGTTCTCCTGCGGATACCTTAAATTGCTGTAAGTCTGAGAAAATAAGAAGACTTTCGTTGAAAGGAATTGCATGTCGTAATATGGATACCTGATTATTTGATACTGCAACATCGATTGGTTCACTATCTAAGATAGTTAAGGTTGTAGTTACAAAGAGATTGTAGAACCCACCAGACTCACTAAAGATTACATTCTCGTCACTCAAAAAACCTAAACGATTTCTATGAAAAAATATATCGTTAATCTCAAAGTCTGTAAAAGAAGGAAATGGGTTACTATCTATGTCACCAACAGTACGTGATAACCAAGGTGACTGTTCTAATACAAAGTATACTTGAGTACCATCAAACTGTTTTTTTAGTTGGTGAGGCATCGTACTAGCATCAAAGCTAGTTTTGTAATCATCTGAAGTTTCACCAGCATACCTCGGTAGTAGTGTCTCTTTCCAAGTCTTACCATTCCAAAACACATAGTAATCATCTTGTGCCTTTTGGTTATCACCTCCTACCTTAATAGTAAATCCTGTTCCATCATTAGTAAACGCAGTACCACTCCAACCTTTCTTTGCATCTTCAGGTAAGGTAGCAGGTAGTTTACCAAAGGAGGATACTTGTTCATGTCCTACAAATACATCTATATCTTCACCACCACGACTATCGGATACTTCTACATCAAAACTTATTTTATTTGTTCCAGAAGAATATATGTATATAAAGTTATCATCAGCATTGTATTTGACACCAAATGAATCCGCTTGATTACCTATGAGTGCTTCAGTAGCAGCACTTCCATCAGGTTTTTTCCATAGAGTTGCGTCATTAATATTAGCACTTAATGTAGTTGCTGAAGTATTATTAGTTCCGAGTGCATTAACACTATCAATATCAGTAATAACATCAGGAGATGAACCACTTGTAGATAACCCAGAAGATCCATAAGCCAATGAACTAGCTATACGTTTTGTACTAACTGCTGCTTGATTGTTAAGTTGAGTAGTATTAGTATTACCAGTGGTTCCTGTAGTATTACTCTTAATTACACCATCAGGTGTTTCAGCAGTAGAAGTAAATTTATATACAACATTATTTACTTCCATTGATACAGTTATAGAGTACTTAGACTTATAGTCACCATTCTTTATGTAGACGTATGCTTCGTATGGTCTCTGGTGTGAATAAGTAGAACCTTTGGTAATGGTTTTACTTCTATTTAAAAGAAACGTAAAGTCAGCAACAGTAGTAGCACCAAAGGTTGCTTGTGCAGTAGAATCTGAAGGTACTATTAAGTACCCTGTTTCAGTACTAGTTAAAGCATCTTTATTAGTATTTTTAAATACTGGTATCTCATTACCTGCTTGAGCAGTAGTAGTGTTTGTAGCATGATAAGGGGCATACTTACCTACTAAATCAAATACTTTAATACTCTGATCTGATAATACTGCTACGTATGCTTCTTCTTCATCCCTCTGTATTGTATGGATAAATGCAGTAGTATCGTTAAAGTTATTATCAATTTCACTTATATGCTGAGTCCCAGGTCTCTTCTCTAATCCACGTACAACCGAAGATAAACCATTCTCTTGAACTTCCCCTTGGGTAGGTAGTCTTAACGATGGTGGTTGTTGTGACACACCATTGATTAAGTTAGGGATAGCTCCAGATACTAACGGCATATTATGATGATGTTTCGGTAAGTGTATTGGTTATATAATGCTCACTATAGATGTTTCTATCTATTGGAGCAAAGGT
>MDTC01243522.1_pt1 | contig 42698 bp, 32 predicted proteins | sample 811181 | NCBI WGS metagenome assembly MDTC01 (sample SAMN05326644, study PRJNA326480) | marine metagenome | isolation source: seawater | place: Pacific Ocean: North | collected 2011 | reverse complement strand
CTTCCGAGTCTGCTTCCGAGTCTGCTTCCGAGTCTGCTCCCGAGTCTGCTCCCGAGTCTGCTCCCGAGTCTGCTCCCGAGTCTGCTCCCGAGTCTGCTCCCGAGCCTGCTCCCGAGCCTGCTCCCGAGCCCGATTCGGAAGCTGGGTCCGGTTCACCGGATGATTTTATGGAGTATATTGTGCAGCCGGGCGACACCATTTCCGAGATTGCCCGTCTCCACAAGGTGGAGGTGGCGGCTATCATCAGGGTCAACGAGATTACAAATCCGGACAGGATCATGGTGGGGAAAGTCCTGAAAATCCTGCCAGGTGAGTAAAATTACAGGAATTCAGAATCTCGAAATTATGATTTTGCATTTCGGGATGGGGACATAGCGTTTTGGAGAAATGAGTGGGTGTGGCGTTGATCGCGGGCCAAAGATGTTGATGGATCCCGGATTGCACCGGGAGCAGAAGCCGGACTGGATTCGGGTGCGACTCCCGCATGATCCGGCCTTCTGGTCGACCAAGTCGCTCATTACGGACCTGAAACTGGTCACCGTCTGTGAGGAGGCTCAGTGTCCCAATCGCTGGGAGTGCTGGGGGCAGGGTACGGCTACCTTTATGATCGCGGGAGAGAGATGCACCCGCGCCTGTGGATTCTGTGCGGTGAAGACCGCCAGGCCAGAGGCCCTCGAGGAGGATGAACCGGAGCGGGTAGCCGAGGCCACGAAGCGCATGAACCTCAATCATATCGTGATCACCGCGGTGGCCCGGGACGACCTGAAGGACGGGGGAGCGGAACATTTTCAACGGACCATCAAGGCGGTGCGTGCCTTGAACCCGAAGATCATCATCGAGGTTCTTGTGTCTGACTTCAATGACAGGGACTGGGCTCTTGAACTGGTGATGGAGGCCCGCCCCCATATATTTAATCATAACATCGAAACCGTGGAGCGTCTCACGCCCTTGGTTCGCAGCCGGGCACAGTACCAGCGCTCGCTCACCGTCCTGAAGAAGGCCAAGAAGATGGTGGATGGAAAGGTGGCAAGTAAGAGCGGTCTCATGCTCGGACTTGGAGAGCGGGAGGAGGAAGTGTTCCAGGCCATGGACGATCTGCTGGAGCACGGAGTGACGGTTCTGACCATGGGGCAATACCTGCGGCCCAGTGCGATGCACCTGCCGGTGGTGGACTACATTACGCCCGAACGCTTTGAGAAACTGCGGGTGGCGGCCCTGGAGAAGGGGTTCCGCCATGTCGCCAGTGGTCCACTGGTGCGCAGCTCTTATCACGCCACGGATTTTCACCCGGAGGAAGATGTGATCGAAGCGATCGAGGCGGATCTGGCCAGAGATGGCGCCTAGGAAAAACTTACTTTTTCAGGTCGAAGATGCTCAGCAGGGCACGGTGGTCGGATGCGACGGACCATTGGGGGTCATCGATGATGCGGCTGGCCTTCTGGTTGAAGAGTGGGCGGAGGGATCGGCTGGCGAGGACGTAGTCGAAGCGGGAGTAGAGGTGTTGATAATCCCAGTAGTGGGTCCACACTTCGCCGCGAGAATCCTTGTGAGAGAGCGGTTCGAGGTAACGTGTTGACTGGGTGGGTCCCTGGATGGAGCGGACGGGGCTCTCCCGGCGTGTGTCATTGAGATCGCCATAAACGCAGAGGAGGGCCTCGGGCGTCTCCTGCAGGATGCGGTCGGCATGTTTGCGCAGGAGGTAGGCTTCGTGGCGGCGCATGAGATCCTGGTGACCCTCCGGAGTTTCGCGTTTGGACTTCAGGTGCACCCCAAGGAAGCGGATTCTGCGGGTACCGGCCTCTATGGTGGCGTCGAGGATTCCCCGCTGCATGGCGAATTCCTTGGGGTTGTTGTCGGCGTCAACCGACTGGTAGACCAGAGAGCCGTCAGCTCCCTGCGAATTGACGGCCACGATGGGATAGCGGGAGAGGAGGGCGAGGTGGCGGGTGTCATCGGCTCCTCCGGCATACTCGGAGTATTCGAGGGCGAGTCCCGCCTCGGAGAGTTTTCCCTTCAGTTCAGCGAGGTCTTCCGCCGTTCCAATTTCGCAGATGCCAAGGACATCGGGTTGGGCCTCCACTACAATCCTGACGAGGCTCTCCACCTCCCGGGCGGGTTTGCGCCGGTCCTTGCGTTCACCGTCGATGAAACTGGACATGGTGAGATAGTTCCGGACGTTGTAGGAGAGAAAGCGGAGCTGGGTGCTCGGTTGGTCGTTCTTCCCGTCGGGCGGGGTTGATTCCGGTTCCGGATCAGGGGTGGGTTCCGGATCAGGAGTGGATTCCGGATCAGGAGTGATAGATAGTTCTGGTTCTTCCGGGGCCGTCTTTGCGGTCTGCTCCCAATCGGGGGTCTCCTGTCTCTCTCCGCAACTGGACAGGAGGAGGAAGAAGCAGAGAAAAAGAAACGCCCCGGCATGCTGCGGGGCGCGGAAGAAAAAGGATTCTGTGAGGAGACGATGCATCAGGAATCCTCGGAGGCCGAAGCTTCTTCCTTGTGCTTGGCTTCCTCGGGCGTGACCTTTTTTTCGTCGGTTTCCGTGGAAGCCTCCATTTCGGCCATCCTGATTTCGTCTTCGAAGTCGTTCCGGGCACGTTTGAACTCGCCCATGCTCTTTCCAAGTCCCCGAGCAAGCTCGGGGATTTTCTTGGCTCCGAAGAGAAGGAGGACGATTATGAAGATGACCGCGATCTCCGGACCGCCAAGGCCGCCGATGAACGCCAAGGTGTTTGTCATGAGTGTAACTTAATTTGGTTTGGGGTGAGGTGCAAAGAAATAACGCGGGTCCGGACCGGAGGTTGCCGGGAGAGCAGGAGCAGGATTGATACGGGCCGATTCTGACGTAATTACAAGGATTTGTCGGAAAGAATTAGGATTTGGATGTCAGGCCCGGAGGACTAAGAAAGGGGCAGTGGTTCTACCTGTTTTCGAGATCCGGGAGGAGTTGGAGGAGTGCCTGCGGCAAGGTGGGCGGATTCTTTTGCGGGCACCCACGGGATCGGGAAAGTCGACCGGGGTGCCCGTCATGATTCTGCAGACCTCGCAGGTGGAGGGAACGATCGTGGTGGTTCAGCCCCGCCGGATCGCAGCGCGTCTGCTGGCCGGGTTCGTGGCTCGCTCACTCGGAGTGAATCTGGGAGAGGAGGTGGGCTATGCGGTGCGTTTCGACACGCGCTATGGCGACCGGACGAGGATCGTCTATGTCACGGACGGGGTGTTGCAGCGCTGGTTGCGCGATGATCCGGAACTGGAAGGAGTGGATGCGGTGCTCTTCGACGAATTTCATGAGCGAAGACTGGCTTCCGATCTCTCCCTGGCCCGTGTTCTCGACTTGCAGGAAGGTGGACGGCCCGAACTCCGGGTTCTCGTCATGTCTGCCACCCTGGAAACAGCGGGACTGGCGGATTACCTGCAGCCCTGCGAAATACTGGAGGCAGGGGGACGAATGTATCCGGTGGAGATTTCTCATCAGCCTCCTCCACCTCCCAGGCGGGGGAGGCACGGAGCGATGGAAAGTGTGCCGGTCTGGGAGCAGGTGGGGAAGGCCTGCCGGGAGGAGATTCTCGTCCGCAACGAGGGGAAGGGATCCGGGGGAAGTGGTGGTGAGAGGATGCTGGTCTTTCTTCCGGGGGCTTATGAGATCCGCAGGACGGTGGAACTGCTGGAGCGAAGCAGCTGGGCGCAGGGCTGGGAGGTGAAACCACTGTATTCCGCGCTCTCTCCGGCCGCGCAAGGGGAAGCGGTTGATCCTGGGGAGACGCCCCGGATCATCGTGGCAACCAACGTGGCGGAGACTTCCATCACGATTGACGGGGTGGTTGCGGTGATTGATTCGGGACTGGCACGGATTGCCTCCTACGATGTCCGGCGCGGGATCGATACCCTGACCATCCGGAAGATTTCGCAGGCGGCGGCTCAGCAGCGGGCCGGGCGCGCAGGGAGGACCGGTCCGGGTCGGTGCCTGAGGTTATGGAGTGAACGGGATCACGCCCGGCGTCCGGAGTTCGAGCACCCCGAAGTGCACCGGGTCGACCTGACGGAGGCGGTTCTCTATCTGAAGGCCGGGGGCGCGGGAGAGGTGCGGGAGTTTCGCTGGCTGGATGCCCCGGAGGAGGACTCCCTCCGACGGGCGGAACGTCTGCTGGAAATGCTGGGGGCGGTGGACGGGGAGGGAGCAATCACGGAAGTGGGAGCATCGATGGCGCGCTATCCGTTGCATCCCCGCGCAGCACGCCTCCTGAAAGCGGCGGAGGGGGAGGGCTGTGTGGCGGAGGCCTGTTTTGCGGCGGCAGTTCTCCAGGGCGAAGGCGTCTTTACCAGGAAGGTCACCCGTGCCCAGCGGGGGCATTTCCAGGGGGACGGTGACCGGTCTGATTTCGAGGCCGAGTGGCGGGCCTGCGAGGCTGCGGAGAGCATGCGTTTCGATCCCGTTCGCTGCGGGGGACTTGCCATTCACGCCCGGCAGGCGAGGGAAACCCTGCAGGCCTGGAAGCAATTGTGTGGTTTGGCGGGCCGGCCATCGATCCGTTCCGGTCAGGTGGCGATGGAGGAACTGCGTGTGCCCCTGAGCCGGGCAGTGCTGGCAGCCTATGGAGACCACGTGGCAGTGCGGACAAGCAGGGGATCGCTGGCCTGCCGGGTGGCGGGGGGGAGACGTGGAAAACTGGACGAGGGGAGCGTGGCGCGGGAGGCGATGGTGTTGGTGGCCACCGGGATGACGGAGGTTCAGGGACGGGAGATGACGGTGCATCTCAGGCATGCAGTTCGAGTGGAGGAGGAGTGGTTGCGCGAGCTGTTCCCGACCGGATTCCGGGAGGAAGCGGGAGCGGTCTTTGACGAAGTGGCGCGGCGGGTGGTGACTCGCCGCCGGGTGATGTTCCATGACCTCGTGATTGAGGAGAAGGAAGGGGGAGAAGTGAGGGAGGAGGAAGCGGCGGCCCTGTTGGCGGATCACATCGTGGACGGTTCCCTCCAACTCAAGCGATGGGACGTCAAGGTGGAGCGCTGGATCGCGCGGGTGGCCTTCGTGGCGGAGTCCATGCCCGAGCTGGAAATCAATTCCATCGGGGACGAGGAGAAGAAGCTGATTGTCACACAGGTGTGCCGGAAGGCGCGCTCCTACCGGGAGGTGAAGGACCGCGAGATCTGGCCCGTTCTCCGGGACTGGCTCTCCGCCCCCCAGTCCGCGGCCCTTGAGAGTTACGCCCCGGAACGGATTGAACTGGCCAACGGAGTGGGGGCGAAGGTGGTATATGAGACGGGGAAGGATCCTTCCATCGCCCTCAGGGTGCAGCAACTCTATGGTGTCAGGGAGACACCCGCCATTTCCGGTCGTCCGGTGCAGGTGCAGGTTCTCGCCCCGAATCAGCGTCCCTGGCAGGTGACCCAGGACCTCGAGAGTTTCTGGGAGAGTGGTTACCCCCGGATGAAGAAGGATCTCGCAGGGCGCTATCCGAGGCACGAGTGGAGGTAGCATGGAGACTCCGGGCTATTTGGTGTTGGTTCCCTGGAATTTGGGGTAGAGTCCGTTCGTGACGAAGCTGATCCTGCTGATCTCACTTCTTCCCATCATTCTCTCGGTGGTGGTCCGGAAGTTTTTCTGTGATCGCGGGGTGCGCTCGGCGGGCAATGCGGAGACTTCGCGGACCGGGCGGGAACTGGCTGAACTTCTCCTCTCCAAGGCAGGGATCTCCGGCGAGGTGGAGGTGGTCGAGAAGCGTCGGACGGAGGTCAAGGTGGGTGAACCAGTCAAGCTTGTGCTCACCAAGCGTCTGGCAGGAGCGAAGAATGTGGTAGCCCTGGGTGAGGTAGCGCTCCTGTGTGGGCACGCCCTGGTGGCGACCAGCAACCCGGATCTGCTCAAGTGGCGCCAGTGGGCGGTGAAGTTCAGCTTTGCCTTTCCCATCTTCACCCTGGTGGTGCTTATTTTTGCCGTGGTGGTGGCCAAGATCCCGGCCAGCCTGGGACTTGCGCTGGCCGCTGCGGCCCTTGGAGCGGGGAGTCTGATGTCGCTGCTTTCGCTGCAGGTCGAAGTGCAGGGGGCCAGGATGATGGCCACCATCATTGATGAGTCCCGCATTTTTCCCCGCCTGCGGGAGAGCGAGGCGGTCGCGCTGGCCTGCAAGTCACTGGCCTACCGGCAGGCGGTGCCGGGAGCGATCGAGATCCTCATGGGCCGGGACATGGAACGCAAGATTGCCCGGGAGGTGGGGCGGAGAGTGGCGGGAAAGGTGCTGAGACGGTAGGACCGGGGGGTGTCGGTGTTGGACTTTGCGGCGACAGGCTCCTAAATTCCTGCCAGCGGCCTTATGAAACTGAAATTCTGCGGAGCAGCCGGCACCACGACGGGATCCCAGCATCTGCTGGAGGTGAATGGGAAAAGAATCCTGCTCGATTGTGGCCTCTACCAGGGTCGGCGGCAGGACGAGTACGAGATCAACTGCTGCTTCCCGCACCTTGATCCGGCCTCCATCGACGCGGTGGTGCTCTCCCATGCCCACATCGATCACAGCGGGAACCTGCCCAATCTCTGCAGCAAGGGCTTCGGAGGTAACATATACGCCACCTTTGCGACCCGGGATCTCTGCCAGATCATGCTGGCCGATTGCGCACGCATCCAGGCCAGCGATGTCAAGTGGCTTAACAAACGGTTGAAGAAAGAGGGTCAACCGCTGCGGGAACCGATCTATTCGGTGGAGGACGCCGATAAATGCATGCGACAGTTCGTCAACGTGGGCTACGATCGTCCGTTGCCCATTTCTGACGGGGTGTCTCTTACCTTCCTGGACGCCGGGCACATCCTGGGCAGTGCCCAGGTCCTGCTGGAAATCGAGGACCAGGAGGACGGCCGGAAGAAACGCTTTCTCTTCTCCGGGGACGTGGGGCGGGGGGACAATGACATTCTGCGTGATCCAGCGGTGGCCCGGGAGATCGACTTTCTCCTGATGGAGAGCACCTACGGGGGGCGGGAGCATGAAATGCCGACCAGGGCGGACGATCGCCTGGTGGCAATCCTGGAGCGCTCCCTGAAACGGGGGGGCAAGATCCTGATCCCAGCCTTTGCGGTGGAGCGCACCCAGGCCCTCCTCTGGGTCCTGCATCAACTTTTCGAGGAGCAGCGCATTCCGGAGGTTCCGGTCTACGTCGATAGTCCGCTGGCAGTGAATGCCACCGAGATCTTCCGGTTGCACCCGGAGTGCTTCAACGAGGAGGTGCACCGCTTTCTTCACGAGAAGCGCAACCCCTTCGGCTTCGATGGGTTGACCCTCATCCGGGAAGTGCAGAAGTCGAAGGACCTGAATGCGCAGGAAGGTCAGGCCATCATTATCTCGGCTTCCGGGATGTGTGAGGCGGGACGCATCCTGCACCACCTGCGCAATGGCATCGGGGATCCCCGAACCACCGTTCTTTTCGTTGGATACTGCGCACAGCAGACCCTCGGATGGAAAATCCGCGAACGCTGGGAGGAGGTCAGGATTTTCGGGGAGACCTTCAAGGTGAAGGCCGCGGTGGAGGAGCTGGATTCCTTCTCCGGGCATGCCGATCACTCCGAACTGCTCGACTACTTCGGGGCCATGACGGGATCGCGCGGGAAAGTCTGGCTCGTGCACGGGGAGCAGGAGCGCTCGGAGACCTTCCGGACGGCCCTGCAGGAAGTGCACGACGGGGATGTGAGCGTGGGCGTGCTGGGGGAAACGGTGGAGTTCTAGGAGGAGGGAGTGCCGGAAGCGGTCACGGGGCGATCTTGCGGAGGAACCGGGCCAGGTCCTTGAGTTTGTCGGTGTTGATGAGATCGACCCCGGTGTCGTGGAGGACCTGCCAGCACTCGGACCGGTCGGGAACGGCCCAGAAGCGCAGGAGGCGTCCGTCCTTCCGGGCGCGGGTCACGAACTCCTCGAGTGAGGCTCGTTCCCCGGCTGGCATGGGGCCGCGTCCACGCCACTTGAAGTGGTTCGACCACTTGTCGCTGATCAGCGGGATGAGATGGGTCGGAGCCCCGGCTCCAAGGTCACCGGATCTGCCGTCGAGGGAGCAGTAGCGGGTGGGGTCGGCCTCCACCAGGGCCCGTGGTCGCCCCCCGCTCAGGATTGCGGCGACGGGGCCGGGGCGTTCCTGGCCGTTGAGGTGGGCGGTGAAAAGGGTTTGGTAGCGGGTGAGGAGCTTGTCGAGGACCGGATAGGTCTCGTTGCCATCGGACTTGATGTCGATGAGGAGGATGAAGCGCTCCTTCCTGGGATAGACACTCCCCTCGTTGGCACGGACGCGCTCGGCCAGGGGTTTGAGGTAGAGTTCCTCAAGGGTGCGGTCCTTGCGGATTCCAAACCGGGTGTGAGCGACATGGAGCTTGTCACCCCGGAGGAAGATGTCGGCCTCCACGCTGCAGAACCCCTGCTCAAGCGCGTCGAGAAGGGGGCGTTTGTGAAGGTAGTCGTTGTGGGCGTGGGCCCGGGGCAGGGGGACAAGGTTCGTGTCCGGTGGCAGGGCCTGTCCCTGCTCTCCGCAGGAGGCCAGGATGAGAAAAACAACCAGCAGGGGGAACCGGAGAAGATGGTTGCTCATGCGGTGGACTAATGCCGGGAACTGACCGGGTTCGCAACCCGAAGGTTGTGAAGAATACCACAAGGAGGAGGTTACTCCTCCTCGACTCGCAGGAATAGCCTTGGACTTGCGGTGGTGTTGAAAGGGTAACTGCGTTCGACAGTCGCGCTCTCTGCGAATATGCCTTCCTCGACGGTGTCCCAATTGACCAGGTCAGCGGAACTCTTGATCCGGTAGGATTCTCCGGCCTGACTGGTGAAAGCCAGATCGACAATTGTCTCCCCTTGTTCGCTATCAGTGGATCGGATGGTCAGGTAAGGGATGAACGCCAGCGAACCAGTCAGGACGTATTGTCCCGTGCCGCTGGCTAGAGGGTGTCGGACCCGGAGGTAGTAGGTCCCGGGTCTGGCGCGGTAGATGATCTGGAAGTTCATGTCGCCGCCGTTGATACCATTGTTATTCTGAACCAGGATTCTCCTCGAAGAATCCATCAAGGTGCCAAGTGTATCCGTCTGGCCTGTTGTTCCCAGTGTCAGGATGCTCTCGGTCGCGATCTCTATTTTGAAGAAATCGACATCACCCGGAATGTCCAAGCTGGCTGACAGGGGGGAATCAACCTCGAGCACGGCTGCGGTCTCCGGGGTATTGCCGTGGATATCGGGGTTGCCGGCCTGGGTGATTTCGTAAATCCGGATAGTGTCGTCCTCGGTGAATATTAGCTGTGCGGTCCGCGGCAGGGGGGAAGGGTTGATGGCGGCATTATACGAAAACATCTGGTTGCCCCTCTGAGTGAAGGGTTCGCCGGTCGTGAGCCACGTGTCGGTTTCCACCCCCCGGCGCCAATTCCAGGAGGTTCTTGCTTCGACGTCCAAATGAAAGGAACCACCGGATGCGGAAATCGAGCGACTTGATGGAGTAAGGTCGAGGTTGTTCAGGAAAGGAGTGGAATCAATAAGAACCACCCCACGACCTGTTTTTCCAGCTGCGTCAGAGATCGTGTAGTGGAACCAGTCCAATCCAGCGAGGGCCAAGGGAGGCGTGTAGACAAGTTGATTGCCGTCCTGTGTTACAGTTCCACCAGCTTCGCTGTCGGCATCGAAGGAGGACAGGGCGAGCGGTTGTCCGTTGGCATCATGGTCGTTGCTGAGTGGGGTTATGGTTGTTGGCGGGGAGGGCAATCCGGAGTCGAGTCCGGCAAGCAGTTTGGCCTGAATGAGAAAGTCGCTGCTTCCGGTGCTTTCATTGAGGCCGTGGATGGCGAGTATGTTCTCTCCTGCCTGCAGGACATCTAGGTGCTCTGTGAGGTTGAACCTCTGGTAATTGATGGCTGAGCTGTCTGCGTTGGTTTGCGTTGCGGAAGAGAGATGGCCCGGGTTGAGGGGGGCGTTGACGGACAAAACCTGCCTGCCATTGAGATAGGCGATGAATCCATCATCATATCGCATCTGAAGGATCATCCTGTTCCAGGTCGAAAGACCTTCTTCATCTGCAGTGAAGGGGATACGGATGAAGCAGCTCGTGTTGTTCGCCATCTCAGGATTCACATCTGTCCTGATGTAGGAACTGTAATTGATTGCGTTGTTGTTGTTGCGTTCATACCCCACGCCATTCACGCCGGTTCTCCAAGCCTGGTCATTGTAGGGCTCATTGCCGCCGTGCCACGTAGCCCCGAGGTTGCGATGGGGGACGAGGACTCGGACGGGATGATTATCTGATACCAGCACGGAGCCAGTCATTGGCCGCTGGAATTGGACGGTATCCATGCTTGCATATGGTGGAAGCTCCACTTCGCTGTAACGGCCTCGTTCCCTCTGAATAACATTCGCATTGGCTATGGCGTTGCGATAATTGAGGATCTGGTAGTTTTCGCATCCGCTGATCCGGGCAGGTCCGCCGTTTTCCATGATGCCAAGGCCTTCAGGATTTCCTCCTGCGCTAGGCGAGGAATTCCAGTTGTAGCCAAGTTGTCTTCTCAGGGTGTCGTCAAATTCTCCCGCAGGTCCGCTCTGGACAGCGGAATATCCATTATTTGTTCCAACCGCTCCTGTCCAGGACCACCCATTGAGAGATCCTCCTCCCCAGACGATCGCCACGACGTGGCGGACAGAATCAGCCTGGTTGGTGTTCCATTCATTCCGCGCCCGGGTCGCAACATTATAGAAATTGGACGCGCCGCTATAGGGATCCTGGATTGAGTCTGTCCGCAGGATGACGCGTCCCAGGTAGGGACGGATCAGGGCATCCCTCATGTAGATGGCCCTTGTGAGGGTCACGGTGAATTCCACCCGCTCCAGGGCACGTGCTGGTTCGTTCCCTGCCTGAGCGTAATAGTTACTGGAAACGTCAACAGCGAGGTCGAAGGCATGCATCAGGGAGCCTCCCTGGCGTGAGGTGACGGTGGGTCCGACAGGAAACCTGTAATCGGTAAAGTTTCCGTAGGAGAGCGCCTGGGTTCGGATCACGCTTTCGCCAAGGGTGTACCAAGTAGTGCCCCGTTCGAACAGGACAGCGCCCTTGAAAGTGCCGTCATCGAGTTGGATACCACAGGATACGGCGCCTGGAGCCCCGTCCACGGTTCCCAGGTAGGAGCGCTCGGGAACGGGAATGAGACGACGGGATCCGCCGTCCTGCTGTGACCTGAAGTCGAAGTGCGCGCCGCGGAGGTCCTGCCGCGTAAGGCGCATGGTTACAGTCTCATTCTCCAAGGTCACTTCCTGGACGATTGCATCCGGGGCGGCACGTAGAGTGGCTGCGACCGGGCATAGGGAGAGGATCGAGAATAGGGCAACCCGCCTGATGGGTGACGGTGTGTGTGGGGGGGGGTCATGGCAATGAGTAACTCTCCCCTACGATATATAGATAATCCTTCTAAGAAAAATCAAATTTACAGAGTAAGGATTTCGGGCGCTGGTGGTTTTCCGCAGGGTGCGAGGCGGGATCTCCCGGGACGCTCGACTGACAGGGCGCGTCCAGCCCGTCAGGGGAGAGATGGTGCTCGGTACTGGATTTGAACCAGTGACTTCATCCGTGTGAAGGATGCACTCTACCACTGAGTTAACCGAGCGACTGGGCGGAGACTTAGCGCAGGGGTGCGGGGGTGGCAAGCGTGGATCATTTTTCCGGGTGCAGGCCCTCGGCCTTCCCCTTCTTGATCTCGGCCCCGCGCAGGACGATGTCGTCGAAGTAGCCCCTGTCGTCGAAGGAGCCGATGCCGACCTGTCCCCAGGTGAAGGTCTTGTCCACCGCCGATTTCACGGGCTTCTCCATGTCGTCGAAGTAGACGTCGATCTTGCCACTCTCGACGTCGCGCACGATCTTGAGGTCGTGGAACCGGCCGTTCTTCCAGGGGATGCCTTCCTTGGTGAGGATGAGGTTCCTGCGGGCGGCGTGGTTGACGATGAAGATCTGGCTCGAGTTGGGGTCCGGCTTTTCGCCGAGGTGGAGGTAGTAGAAGTGGGAGGGGTCCTGATAGTTGAAGAAGAAGCAGAGGTCACGGTGTCCCCGGGAGGTCTGGGTGGTCTGGATCCGGGCGGTGAGGACGAAGGAGCCCACGATCCGGTCCTTGAGCAGGGCGATGCTGTGGGGGCTGCGGAAGGGGGGACGATACTTGGAGACGCCGAGGAGTTCAAAGACCTGGTTGCCCTCCACAGTGGTGAGTTTCCACTTGCTGTCGTCGGTGGTCTGCCAGGCGCTGGCGTCCTTGGAGAAGTCTTCCTTGTGGATGACGGGCAGTTCCTTGTCGGCGTGGACCGGGAGGGCAAGGGAGAGGGTGAAGGCGGTGAGGATGAGAGATAAGCGCATGGTTTTCACGGTGGTAGTGTAGTGGGATTCGGGGAATGGGGAAGGGGGAATCGTCCTGGAATGGGGTGGTTCAACCGTCTGTGGAGGCCCGGGCTTCCTCGAGAAGGGCGATCCATTTCCCGACGAAGTGTCCGCTGTCGTGGTAGGTGCGGCCGCTGATGAGGTTTCCGTCCACCACGCAGGGTTCGTCCACGAAGATGCCCCCGCAGACCTCGAGGTCGAACCGGCACTTGGGAACGGTGGCCATCCGGCGGTCCCGGACACAACCGGCAAAGGCGGGAATCTCGACCCCGTGGCAGACGGAGGCGACCGGTTTGTTTTCCTCGAAGAAGTGCCGGGTGATGCGCACGAGGTCCTCGTCGTAGCGGATATACTCCGGGGCCCGGCCGCCACTGAAGAAGACGCCGAGGTATTCGGCGGGGTCGATCTCGCTGAAGGCCACGTCGGCCTCGATGGAGTAGCCTTCCCATTCCCGGGTGATGGTCCAGCCCGGTTGGACCTCGTGCAGGACCATCTGGTAACGGCGCTTTTCCGGGGCGGCCACCACCGGTTGGAAGCCGCTCTCGATGAGGCGGTAGTAGGGGTAGAGGGTGTCGACGGTTTCGGTGGCGTCGCCGACGATGATGAGGACCTGGGACATGGTGGAACGGGTGGGGACCAGTGGATCACTTCAGGAACCGGTGTAAAGCGCGGGTTGCGATCGTTGTGCCGGGATCAGAGGTTGTGCAGGCACTTCTCAAGGTAGTCCCGGGAACGATTGATCTCGGTGGTCACCCCGGCGGTGGAGTCGCGAATGGGAATGCCGCGGGGAAAGGGATGCATGAAGGGCTCGGTAAAACCGGTGAAGTTGATCTTCTTCAGTCCGCGCAGGAGAGGGGTGAAGTCGAGGGGGCCGCGGCCCGGCATCTGCAGCAGTTCCTTTTCGCGCGGTTGCTTCCGGTGGGAGCCGGTCCCGTGCTGTTGTCCGTAGAAGAAGGCCACCTTGTTGCCGAGACCGCCAAGGAGATCGCCCTGCAGTTTGGCCTCCTGGGGAAGATGGTGGGGGGCGAAGGCGAGAGCGAGATGAGGGTGGGTGGCCAGTTCGGCGAACCACTTGATGCCATCGGGAGTGGAGAGGATCTGTCCGCTGTGATTTTCCACCGCGATGGTGACGCCGTGCCCGGCGGCGGCGTCGGCATGAGGCTTCATCTCTTCGGTGAACTTCTTCACTTCGGCCTTGAGGGTCGGGCCGGTGGCCTTGCTGTTTCCGCGGGCCCCACAGATGATGACCCGGCAACCGAAGCGCCGGGCCACCGGCAGTTCAGGGCCCAGTCCGAAGGGGCCGAGCTTGTACTGGGTGAGCACTCCCAATTTGACCCCGTGTTTGGCGAGAAGTTTCTCGAAGGTCTCGAGACCCATTTCGGCGACCTGTTCGCGATGGTTGGCGTGCGGACGGGGCCAGATGTCGATGAAGTCGGTCCCGATCTTTCCCGCCTCGGGGAGTACTTCGGCCAGGGTGGTGGTTCCATACATGGCCGAGGAGAGGAGGTAGTTGAGCTTGAAGGGTTGATCTTCCCTGGCGGCTCGCACTGGTCCGGCCAGGGCGGTGGCCCCGGCGAACTGGCAGAAGGTGCGTCGGTTCATGGCGGGAGTCACTCTAGGGCAAGAGACCTCCCTGCCGAGAAAGAAGGATCATCCTTGTGCGGTCCTTCCGGATGAAGAGGACGGTCGAATGACTTGAAATGTTTCCTCACCCCGCCAAGCTCGCTTTTGCTGCAAGTGACGAACCTGAAATGAAACCTCTCGGAATGCAGGGCCTGGTGGCCGCGGTGGTGACGCCGATGATGGATGACGGGGAACTCAACCTCGCACTGGTGCCGGAGATCGTCGATCACCTGGAGCGCAACGGAATCGGGGGCGTCTATATCGCGGGGAGCACAGGGGAGGGGATGTCGTTGACCGACGACGAGCGCATGGCGGTGGCGGAAGCCTATCTCCAGCATTGCAAGGGACGGATGCAGGCGGTGGTGCAGGTGGGGCACAACAGCATGAAGGCGGCGGCTACCCTGGCAGTTCACGCGCAGGCCAGCGGGGCAGATGCCATTTCGGCGACTCCCACCGGTTACTTCCAGGCCGAGGGGGAGCGCGGACTGGTGGAGTTCATGGCTGGCATCGCGGAGGGGGCCCCGGCCACGCCCTTCTATTATTATCACATTCCCGCCCTCTCGGGGGCCGCCATGAATCCGATGCGCTTCACGGAACTGGCAGTGGAGGGGATCCCGACCTTCTGCGGAATCAAGTACACTGACGCGGGAACATCCTATAACCTGTCCGCTCTCCAGAAAGCCGGGCCGGACCTTGAGTTCCTGAGCGGAACCGACGAGGCCTACCTGCAGGCGTTGGCGCAGGGATACGAGGGAGCGGTGGGCAGTACCTACAATTACGCTGCCCCGATCTATCACCAGGTGCGGACCGCCTTCGAGGCGGGGGATCTTGACGGGGCGCGGCTCTGGCAGGCCCGCGCCCTCGAGATGCTGGAGGCGATGCTGGGGACCTGCGGGCGTGCCAGCCTGAAGGCGATGATGTCGATGGTGGGAATCGATTGTGGTCCCGCCCGTCGCCCCGTGGAGCCCGCCAGCAGTGAGCAACTTTCCCAACTCCGCCGTCGGCTCGAAGCAATGGGCTGGTTTGAGTGGGTCAACTTGCAAGATACTGAAGTCTCATGAAGTCATTCATTCCTGCCCTCGTCCTGTCCGCGGCGCTGTGCGGTCCTTTGCTTCTCGCCAAGGAAACCGAAGAGGGTCCGCTGTCCTGGGATCACCTGCCCGCCCTTCCCGACGAAGAGGGATTCGCGGGGACCTTTGCCGGGATTGTGACCAGCAAGGAGACAGGAAACGACTATCTCGTAGTGGCGGGCGGAGCCAACTTTCCGAAAGGACGGCCGTGGGAGAAGGAAAAGAATCCTGAGAAGGTTTATTATGACCTCGCCTTCAAGCTGGAGCTGGAGTCCGGGAATGCCGCGTGGGAGAAGCTGGAAAAGCCCCTCGGACAGCGGGTGGCCTACGGGATGTCGGTCACTCTTCCCAGCCGGGGCTCAGCCCTTTTCATCGGAGGCAAGGAGAAGGCAGCCACCGATGCAGTGTGGGAAGTGACCGCCAACGAGGCGGGCGAACTGACCTTCAGTCCGCGGGTCAAGTATCCCCTGCCCATCGTGGAGGGTGTGGCCGGAGTGGTGGGAGAGACGGTCATCGTGGTGGGGGGGGCGACCAGCAAGGAAGGCGGCGGATTCAGGACGGCGCAGGAGGCCTACATGCTGGATACCAGCAGGAAGGAGGGCGAGTGGAAGTGGGAGCCGCTTCCCTGGCCGCAGTCCGGTGAAGGAGAGATGGCCCGGGGGCGCGCTTATGCGGTTGCGGGAGTGCGGGGAGATCAACTCTACATGTTCGGGGGACGCGACTATGCCGACTCGGCGGAGCCCGCCCCGGAGAGAGTGCATCAGGAAAAGCTCGATATCCTGACCGACTGCTACGCGCTCAGCCTGAAGGGGGAAAAATCGTCATGGAAACGCCTTGCGGCTCTGCCAAAGGGCATGAGTGCGGCTCCCTCGGCCGCCCTGCCGGTCGGGGTCTCGCACCTGCTTATGCTGGGGGGAGTCTCGGCGGATTACTGGAGGCAACAGTTTGAGGACCGCCCGGAACTGAATGGGGCAGGAGAGGAACACCCCGGGTTTGAACGCACCCTCTGGGCCTACGACACGATCACGGATACCTGGGCCGCTACCGGGAACCTGCCGGAAGTGGCGGGAGAGCTCCGGGTCTCGGTCCCGGTGACCACCCCGGTGGTGAAATGGAAGCAGAAGTTCATTGTTCCCACCGGTGAGATCAAGCCGGGCATTCGTTCCCCGCAGGTGCTCATTGCCGAAGTGCAGAAGCTCGATTCCAGGTTGGGGTTGGTGAACTGGATCGTGGTGGGCGTCTATCTCGCGGGGATGGTGGGGATCGGCTACTGGTTCATGAGACGCAAGGCGGCCGCTACGACGGAGGCCTACTTCCGTGGAGGGCAGAAGATTCCCTTCCTGGTGGCCGGTCTCTCGATCTTCGCCACGGTCCTCAGTTCGATCACCTTCATGAGCATCCCGGCGAGGGCTTATGGAACAGATATCACGTGGTATATCGGCCAACTGGCGATGCTGATTCTCATCCCGGTGGTGGTCTTCTTCTACCTGCCTTTCTTCCGGAAGCTCGATCTTACCAGCGCCTATCTCTATCTCGAGCGGCGCTTCAACCTGGGTGTGCGTCTCTTCGGGAGCTTGTCCTTCATCTTCGCGCACATCGGACGCATTGCGATCGTGCTCTACCTTCCGGCAGTGGCCCTGTCCGCGGTGTCCAATATCGATATCTACGCTGCCATCATTATCATCGGGCTGCTGTGCGTGGTCTACACCGTGATGGGAGGGATCGAGGCGGTGGTGTGGACCGATGCCATCCAGGCGGTGGTCCTGCTGGGGGGGGCGATCCTCTGCTTCATTCTGGTGGTGACCCGGCTCGAGGGAGGATTCGGGGAATTGTTCTCGATCGCGAACAGCGATTCCAAGTTGTTGCAGAACCTGACTTTGGAGTGGGACATCAGGGACGGGACCAAGGCGGGGTTCGTGATCTTTCTGGCCTTCGGATTCAATTCCCTGATCCAGTATACCTCGGGCCAGGATGTGGTGCAGCGCTACGTGACGACCAGGGACATTGGCGGGGCGCGCAAGTCGCTCTGGACCACGATGTGGATGTCGGTCTGCTTTTCGATTGTCTTCTTCCTGCTGGGGACCGCCCTCTACGCCTTCTACAAGACCCAACCGACCCTGCTGGATCCGGCGATGGAGCGGAACGACGGGATTCTCCCCTTCTTCATCATGCAGCAGCTCCCCGTAGGTGTGGCGGGCCTTATCATTGCGGCGGTCTTTGCGGCCTCCCAGTCCTCGATCTCGAGCTCCCTCAACAGTATCGCCACGGCCTGGACCAAGGATGTAGACGGTCGCCTGATCCGTCCGGAGGCCAGCGACGAGGATTATCTCAAGTCCGCGAAGTGGGTCGTCATCATCGTGGGGATTCTCGGGATCGGGGGAGCGGCGCTGGTGGCAGCCGCCAACATCAAGAACGCCTTCGATACCTTCATGGCTATCATCGGGTTGGCGACGGGGTCTCTGGGGGGCATCTTCGCTCTGGGAGTCTTTACGAAGAGCGGAAATGGAAAGGGGGCCATGACCGGGGCGGTGGTCGGGATTGCGATCGTGGCCATCATCAAGTTCGGAGGCTTCCCGGTAGCCGGGATCCTGAACGCCTTTATTGGTTTCACCTCCTGCCTGGTGGTGGGCTATCTTGTGAGTCTGGCAACCGGGGGAGGAACGGAGCAGGGCGAGGAGCTTTCGATTCACGGGGAGAGGGTCGAGGAATAGACCGGTGAGAGGTTGTTCCTGCGGTCCGGCTCCCAACAAGTGATGAAGGGATACCAAGAGGAAGAACTCGCTGAGCTCGGGGCGTTCTATCGAACGAGCCTGCTGGAGGACACCCTGCCGTTCTGGTTGCCCCGGGTACTGGACGAAGAGCACGGTGGTTATCTCACCATGCGGGAGCGGGACGGATCCCTGCTCGATGAGGACAAGCCGGTCTGGTTCCAGGGGCGCTTCGCCTGGTTGCTGGCGACCCTGCACCGGACGGTGGAGCCCCGGGAGGACTGGCTGGCGGCTTCCCGGAGCGGTGTCGATTTCCTGCGGGACCATTGTTTCGACGAGGATGATCGCATGTTCTTCCTGGTCACGCGGGAGGGAAAGCCCCTCCGTAAAAGGCGTTATTTCTTTTCCGAGGCCTTCACCGTGATGGCTCTGGCTTCCTACGGGGCGGCCGCGGGTTGCGGGGACTCGACGGAGCAGGCCCGACAGTTGTTCCGCCTGTGCCTGGAGTATATCGAGGGGCGTTTGTCGGCCGGGGAAGCAAAGTGGACCGGGGAGCGCTCGACCCGCTCGATCGGGGTTCCCATGATTTTCCTGCATGTTGCCCAGGAACTGGTGGAAACGATCGGTGATGAGCTGGCAGAGGAGGTCATCGATGAGTTCCTCGAGGAGATCCGCCTGTTTGTGGATGACGATCTGGAGTGTGTGTTCGAGCAGGTCGCGCCGGATGGCTCATTGAGTGACCATGTGGACGGGCGGACCCTCAATCCCGGACATGCCATCGAAGCGGCCTGGTTCATCCTGCACGAGGCGAAGCGGCGGGGGGGAGACGCGGAGCTCACGGCCCTCGGGTGCCGGATGCTGGATTACATGTGGAAGCGGGGATGGGACGAGGAGCACGGTGGACTCTTCTATTTCGTCGACGTGCATGGCAGGCCGGTCCAGGAGTACTGGCACGACATGAAGTTCTGGTGGCCGCACTGCGAGGCCATCACTGCCACCCTGCTGGCTTACCAGATGACGGGAGAAGATCGTTATGCCGGGTGGCATCGTCTCGTGCATGACTATGCCCACCGGACTTTTGCGGATCGTGAGAACGGGGAGTGGTTCGGTTATGTGCACCGCGATGGAAGGCTCTCCAATCCGGCGAAGGGCAACCATTTCAAGGGACCGTTTCACCTGCCCCGGATGCAGTGGTACTGCTGGAGGTTGTTGAGCGACTGGTAGAGGGAAAGCTGGATTCTTTGGGGTGGCAAGAGAGCAGGAACCGTGCAGGCTGCGCGGTGATGGCACGTGCAGTTCTCCTTGTGGTCGCCTGTCTGTTTCTGCAGCCAGCGACCGTAGTGGCGGTTGAGAGGGCGAACGTGATCCTCTTTCTGGTTGATGATCTCGGGTGGAGGGACCTCGGCTGCCAGGGGAGTAGCTACTATCGCACCCCCAATATCGACCGACTCGCGGCCCGTGGCATCCGGTTCACCGATGCCTATGCGGCCTGCGCGGTGTGCACGCCCACGCGGGCGAGTATCATGACCGGCAAGTATCCGGCGCGGAACCTGATGACCCAGTGGCTGCCGGCTGGTCGCTGGAGTGCAAGCGGACACCGGATGCGGGAAGGTCGTTTCCTGCGCGGCCTGCCCCTGGAGGAGGTGACCCTGGCCGAGGCCCTGCGGGAGGCGGGTTACCGGACCCTGCACGTGGGGAAATGGCACCTGGGAGGGCCGCCCTTCTCGTTGCCGGCCCAGCACGGGTTTGAGGTGAATGTGGGGGGGAGCGAACACGGGGCCCCGGGGAGCTACTTTTATCCCTACAAGGGGAGTTGGAAGATTCCGACCACCGGGGAGCGGGTGCAGAAGATCACCCTGCCGGATGGCAGGGAGGGTGAGTATCTCACCGATCGCCTGACGGATGAGGCCCTGGACCTCATCGAGAAGAGCAGGGAGAAGCCGTTCTTTCTCTACTTTCCCCACTACGCGGTACACACGCCCCTGCAGGCCAGGAAGGAACTGATCTCCCGCTTCAGCAGGATCCCCGAGCCGGAACGGCAGGGCAGTCCGGTCTATGCCGCCATGGTGGCGAGCGTGGATGAGAGCGTGGGACGGGTGATGAAGAAACTCGAGGATCTGGACCTGGACCGAAAGACTCTCGTGATCTTCACCTCCGACAACGGAGGGTTTGCGGGTGCCACGAGGCATGATCCGCTGCGCGCCAACAAGGGATCCCATTACGAAGGGGGAATCCGGGTGCCCCTCATCGTGGCGGGTGCAGGGGTGAAGGGGGAAGGAAGAGTCAGCGAGGCCCCCGTGATCACGAACGACCTCTACCCCACCATCCTCGAGATGGTGGGGTTGCCCCTCCGCCCGCACCAGCACGTGGACGGGGTCAGCCTGGCATCGATTGTCAATGGTTCCGGTGGTCTCAGGCGCAAGAACCTGTTCTGGCACTACCCGCACTACAACAAGCATCCCCAGAGTGCTCCGGTGTCGATCGTGCGGAGAGGAAAGTGGAAGCTCATCGAGTTTCTCGAACGGGAAGAATTTGAGTTGTATGACCTGGAAGATGATATCGGGGAGAAAATGAACCTGGCGGCGAAGGAGACGAAGCTGGTGAACGAGTTGAACGCAGTCCTGCAAGGGTGGAAGCGCAGGGTGGGAGCGGAGGACATGAAGCCGAATCCTCAGTTCCCGGAAATGCGATGAGAGGACTGGTTCCCTTTCTCCTGTTCGGATGGACGGCGCAGGTCGCCTGGTCGGCTGGCCTGGAGAATGGGCAGGAGAGGGCCCGGCCCGATGTGCTCTTCATTGCGATCGATGACATGAACGACTGGATTTCGCTCCTGGATCCGGAATCGCCCATCAGGACGCCCAACCTGGAGCGGTTGGCCAGGAGAGGGGTGCTCTTCACGCGGGCTTACTGTGTTTCGCCAGCCTGCAATCCGTCCCGGTCGGCCCTGCTGACGGGGTTGCGACCGTCGACGACCGGGATCTACGCCAATAACAGCGACTGGCGCAAGGCGCTACCGAAACGCCGGACGATCATGCAGCAATTCCAGGCGGCAGGATACTCGGTGCGGGGAGCGGGCAAGATCTTCCATCACAAGGCGGAAGGTTTTCACGACAAGGCCTCCTTCGACGACTTCCAGATGATGGCTCCACAGAACATGCCCCCCAGGAAGCTCAATGAGGGGTCCGGATACGGGTCGCGCAACACGGACTGGGGGGTGTGGCCGCCGGATGAGCGGAACACGATCGACTTCCGGACCGCGGACTACTGTATCAAGGCCCTGCGGAATCCCCCCGGGGACAAGCCCCTCTTCCTGGCCTGCGGAATCTTCAAGCCCCACTCGCCCTTCTTTGCACCAAAGAAGTATCACAGGGGAATGGAGAATGTTCGTCCGCCGCCACGACTTGCCGATGACTGGAAGGATCTTCCGGACGGGGCGCGGATACTCATGGGCAACACGAAGTGGTTCTGGAACGGGATGACGAAACTCGACCGTCGCCTGCCGGGATCCTTCGACCGGTTCGTGCAGGCCTATGCGGCCTGCTGTGTCTTCGCAGACACGCAGCTGGGGCGGGTCCTCGATGCCCTGGATGCCAGTCCGCGGCGGGGACGGACCATCGTGGTGCTGTGGTCCGATCACGGGTTTCACCTCGGGGAGAAGAATCACATCGAGAAGTTTGCTCTCTGGGAAAAGAGTAATCATGTCCCCTTCATCGTGGTGGCCCCGGGGGTGACGGGGGAAGGGGAGCGCTGTCAGCGGCCGGTGGATCTTTCGGTGATCTATCCGACCCTCCTCGAGTTGAGCGGATTACCCGGGGCGAAGTGCGATGGATTGAGTGCGTTACCCCTGCTTCGTGATCCGGACTGCGAATGGAAGCAACCGGCCCTCATGACCTATGGCCGGGGAAACCATGCGGTGCGGAGTGAGCGCTGGCGTTACATCCGCTATGCGGACGGATCGGAGGAGCTTTACGATCATACGATTGATCCGCACGAGTGGCGCAACGTGGCCGGGAGTCCAGAGTGGGAGGCCGTGAAGGCTGAGCACCGGGCCTGGTTGCCGGCAAAGGAAGCCGTGGCGGTCTCCAACCTGAAACGATAGACAGCTTCCGGGCGCCGGATAACCGATGGCGGTGAGGTCTGTTGGAGGTGGTATACTGGAAAGAAAACATTCGAATTTGCGGATATTCCGTCCATTTCCCGCATACATGAACGAGGCTGCGGGTCTCGTGACCTGGAATTCCGGTGATTTCCCGTTTCCAGCGGACAATTTTTCAGTCGAAAGGCGCTATCATCCCTGTAACTTACCCAGCAAAACAAGTATCTATTTAATGAAAGTGAAGTTTGAACGTCGCGACAGCGCCCAGGCCCGGAGGGCGCAGGGATTCACCCTCCTCGAGATGGTCATCGTCCTTGGGATCATCGGATTGATTCTTGGAGCCGTCATCGGGCTGAGTGGAAATTTCATGGGATTGGGACGCGAGGTCCAGACCGAGGGCAAACTCCAAACCATCAATGCTTCCCTCAAAGCATATCGGATTAGGGCCAATCACTTTCCCTCTGAGTCGCAGGGCTTGAAGGCCCTTGTTGAAAGACCGACGACCGCCCCGGAGCCCCGGAGGTGGGAGAATGCGTTTGAGACTCTGCCAAAAGATGGCTGGGACCAGGAGTTCGTCTACAAGTATCCCGGATCGAAGGACCCGAGCCAGCCGGAAGTGATCTCGAAAGGAAAGGACGGCGAACTCGGTACTGGGGACGACCTCAGCAGTCAGGATGCGAAGTAGTCGCACATGGGGGACTGAAAGGCGGAGAGGTTTCACCCTTCTTGAGGTCATCCTGGCGATGTCCATCATCCTCGTGGTGATCGGGATTGGCTTGGTCTACCAGTTCAACTCCCAGGACAAGGAACTGCTCCGCAAGACCAGCGTGAAGATCGAGGCGATGTCCTCCCGCGGCCACGCCATGTCGGTGCTGCACCAGAAACCCTTCTGGCTCCGCATCGAGCACGACAAGGTGGTCCTTGCCGGGGCAGATGTGCGGAACCAGGACCTGCTCGATCCGGATGGCTTCCCGGAGTTGACGGAGGACGGGGAGTTCAGCGAGAGCAACGAGGAGATCTACGACACCCTGGAGGCGGGAGAGGCAGTCATTGCGATTCGCCGCTGGGGAACCAAGGAGGATGCCTGGATCCGCCCGGAGAAGGGGGAATCGGTGATCTGGCAGTTTCAGAGTGCGGGATTGTGCGAACCGGTTTCGATCCGGGTAGCGAGAGAGGACAGCTACATCATCATGCACATGAATCCGCTGACGGCCCGTGTCGATGAGGAGGAATCGTTGATCATGCAATGAAGAGGGGTATTACCAGAGTGCGGCGGCGTGGTTTCGTCCTGATGGAGGTCATCATTGCCCTCACGGTCTTCTCGATGGTGGGAGTGTCCTACATGGTGGCTCTCAATGACATTGCGGAGATCCTGCGCGAGATGCGGAGGGACGCCAAGATGGGTCGTATCCTTCACAGCGAACTGATGAAGTATGCCACCTTGCCGGAGATCGAGGAGATGGAGGAATCCTATCCGCTTGAGGAGAAAAACGAGTTGGAGATTCAGGTCGTTATCCGGCCGCTGGAGGACGTGGTGGAAGAACAACGGATGACGACGGAAAAGGGGCGGGTCATGCAGCAGATGTATCACTTGCAGGTCATCGGGACCTGGTATGAGGATCTCATGTGGCACGAGCGAATTGCTGAAACCTGGCGTTATGCGAGACTTTACCAACAGTAACCACGGGAGACGATGTGTTCGCCGTTCCCGGCGGGGGATGCTCCTGCTGGAGGCGGTCCTTGCCCTGGCTATCGCCGGGATGCTCCTGGTTTCGATCATGTGGATCGTGGACGGGGCCCTGGAGATGTCGAACGTGATGGCCGACGACGGACGGCAGCACATGACCCAGGAGGCCCTCATTGCCTTCCTGGGAAGGAACTTCAGCCAGTTACCGGGGAATGCGGAGATAGAACTCCTCCGGGAGGATGCAGGCTCGCATTTCCTGAGCAATCTTACCTTTCAGAACGTTCCTACCTCCTTTTCATGGTCTGACCAGGCCATCTCGGCGGAGGCCGTCCAGATTTCCACCGTGCCTACGCGCAGCGGAGATCTCGACGTGGTTCTGCGTTATTATGAGGAGGCCATCCTCGATGACAGCGACTCGACCGCGAACGTGAGGGCTGAGCCTGTGGCGGAAATCATTCTCCTGCGGGACGTCTTCTGGTTCGAATGGTGGGCGCGGGATGGCCGGGCGCTGAATGACGAAAACCAAGGTTATACCGAGACCTGGGATGTGCAGGGACGCCTGCCGATCCAGATGGAATTGCGGGTGAAGTTCGATGAAAACTCCGATGAGATCGTCCATCATTTCTGGCTCCCTCCCAAGTTGAACCCGGAGACGGTCATGAGATCCCAGCGTCGGGCGGCCCCGCAGCAGTCCCAGGGGGCAGGCGGCCGGGGATCTTCCGGGCGCGATAGCGGCCGGGGACGGGATGCAGGACGGGACGGAGGAGGGGATCGCCGGGGTGGTGGCAGTTCACGAACGAGGTCGGCGCCTCCTACGCCCGGAGGCGGTAGTCGCCCTGGGCCACCGCGACCGGGATCCCCAGGAAGATGAAAGCAAACGTTCCAGTGCAGGGAGAGATGACGGTCGGGATGACCGTGCACTTCCGTGTGCGGGGAAGGCGGGGCACTACCTTGGTGGCGGTGTTCTGGCTCATCAGTATCATGGGCCTCTACATCTTCACCACGATCCAGTTGCTGGATTACGAGGACCGCCTTATCTCCGGCCAGGTGGAAGGGGTCCGGGCGGCCCAGATGGCCGAGATGGGAATCTCGGTGGCCTGTAACCCGGTGGTGGAGCGCTCGGACTATCTCCTCCTGGAACAACGCTTTCCGGGGGATGTGGGTTTCTCGGCCAGCATCGAGTCGGAGGGGTCCCGCTTCAATATCAACTCTCTGCTCATGAACCGCGGGGATGGGGCCGATCCCGACAAGGCCCTGCTGCGGGAAATGTTCGTGGAATGGGGGATCGAGGAGGATTTCGCCCAGGAAGTGGTGGACGCCCTGGTGGACTGGGTGGATGAGGATGAACTGGAGGAACTCAATGGAGCGGAATTCCCCTATTACGAGGGACTGGGGTTTTTGAACCGGCCTTATAACCGCCCCTTCTACTCCCTGGATGAGATGAGACTGGTGCGGGGGATGGAGGATCTGGAACGCATTTATCCCAACTGGCGCGACTGGTTCACGATCTGGAGCAGTGGGGGACTGGATGTCAACGAAGCGGACCCGGAAAAACTGGCCCGGGCGGCGGAAGTCTCCATTGATGATGCCTCAGCCATCCGGGACCGGGTGCTGGGGGCGGACATGATCCGGGGCACGGAAGACGATCAGCCTTTTAATAATAGCAGAGAGGTGCTCGATTTGCTAGGAGTCCCGGACATCCAACGGATGATCGTCGAGCCCCGCCTCACGGCCAACGACCCGACCACCCGCATCGAATCAACCGGTTGGTCAGGTCTCGGGGGAGCGCAGATCAAGCGTCGGATCACCCTGATCGTACGGAATCGGACGGGTCGTCCGTCCATCCTGGAGCGAAAAGTGGAACAAGTACCATGATTCCAAAGGCAAAAAAGAAAGGTGAGAAGGTTCTCCTGCTACCCGGAGCTGACGGGTGGGAGGCCTGGACGAGCCTGAATGGTGCCGGACTCGACCTCGCCCTGCGTTCGGGGATCACGCGCGTCCTGGACGTGGGTGGCATTCCCTCCGGGGAACTGACCATGGCGTTTCCGGTGCGCGATGTTTCGGCCCTGCCCTTTCGAGCACCCACCTCGGATGAGGCCCTGCTCAGCGATTTGTCTGAGATGCATCTGGAGCGGATGGGGATGCGACCCGGGATGAATGCGGGAGTGCTGAGCGATGTGTTCAAGGTCGGAACGCGTGGGGAGGAGAGCCTGGTGGTGCCGGTGGTGCTGGCCCCTCCCATGGAAGGACACCTGCCCCGGCGCTCACCGCAACACTTTGATATTTCAGCCCGCTGTCTGCCGTTGCCTGTTGATGGAGTGGTGATCTGGCGGGAACTTGGCCGCTGGGTCTTTGCCCTTTCCGAAGAAGGCCAGGCCCTGGAGTTTGAGGCGCTGGCTTCCAACCAGCTTGGCGAGGACGCGGGCCGGGAGATCAGCCTTACTCTCATGCAGCTCCAGATGCAGGGGGTGATTGATTCCCCGCCACGGCATTGCTTCGTCTGGGTGGGGGACGAGGAAACAGCTCCCGGCACAGAAGAACTGGAGGCCCTGGGGGTGGCCGCCGGCCTTAGCGGGCCAGCCACGGTGGTGACCAAGCCGGCCCCGATCATTCCGGCCCGGTCGAGTCAGTTGCTGCCGGCAGATGTGCGTGCCGAGCGCGTGGCCAGGCGCAAGAAGCAGCACATCGTGATTGCCTCGGCTGCGGCGATGCTGTTTTACCTGGCGGGAATCCTTGGCCTGGTATGGGACCTTAGGGGGGCCCAGACGGCGGCCGAGGAGGCCCGTGAGGCCTACGCTCCATACGCCGCAGTTCATGCGGAACAGATAATATATGAGGATAAGTGGAGAGAGCTCCAACCGGTGGTGGAGCAGGATCACAACACGGTGGAACTGCTCTATCATTGCATGAGGGCCCGGGGGGGAGAAGAAGGGGTGCGCCTTGATCGTGCTGACATTTCCAACCAGCTCGACGTTCAGGCTGATGGCGAGAAGTTGGAATTGACCCTTATTCGGAGCATCCGACTCCAGGGCAAGTCCGATGAACTGGGGCAGGCCACGGCCTTTGATGAGGCCCTCAAGAGTGAGAGGGGACTGGATGATTACCAGTGGACCACGCCGCCGCCCCAGGCCAAGGGGGACAAGTGGTCCTTTCATTATGAAGCAAGAATCAAGGGGCCGGAGGAACAGTAAGGATGAGTGATCGAGAAAAAAAACTGCTGGTGGTGGTGGGACTCCTCGTCTTTGGGATTATCAATATTGGGGCCTTCCAGATTTTATATTCTCCGCGAAAAAATACGGCGAAGAAGGACTTGAAAGGCTATACTGAAGACTTGGCGACGGCTCAGTTAATGACCGCGATGCAGGAGGAAAGGCGAGCCGAGATCGAGTGGCTCCAACGCAATGAGCAGAAGCAGATCAAGAGCCCGCAGAAGGCCCTCGCCGACCTGGAGGCGTTGGCCAACCGGGAGGCAAAGCGGCGGGGGTTGACCGTGAAGAGGGTCAAACCCATGACCGGGATCGAGGGCGGGAATCTCAACTTTTTCCGGGCCCGGGTGGAAATTGAAGTGAGTGGGCGGGAGCAGGTTCTGTTCCAGTGGATCGACCGCCTGAATTCTCCCTCGGACCTGCGAACCGCCACCAGTCTGCGAATCAATCCCAAGAAGGATGATGATACCCAGGTCGACTGTGCGGTGGTGCTTGAGCAGTGGTTCATTCCCGAGGGAAGAGATGAAACCGGGAGCACTACCTGAAGTCCTTTCCAACCAGATTTAAGCCATGATGAGATCCCTCCAATTCCTGACCGTCCCTTGCGCCGCCTCCCTGTTTGCGGTTGCAGTGCTCCCGGCGTTTTCCGAGGTTCCCACCAAGACGCCACTGGCCCGCTACAGTGAGCTGTGGACCAGGTCCGCCTTCACCGTGCCGCCACCGCCGCCGGAAGTGGAAGCGGAAGAGGACAATCCCCTCGATGAATACACCCTGGCCGGAACCTGCGAGGTGAAAGGAGGCTGGTTCGTGGTCCTGATCAACAAGAAGGAACGTGACAAGCGCATCCGCCTGCATCCGGAAGAAGAGAACGATCAGGGTTTCGAGGTGGTGAGTGTGGACCGGGGCAAGGGCTTCATGGATACCAAGGTCGAGATCAAGAATCGCAGCGGCAAGATCGGCACGGTGGAGTATGACAAGAAGTTCATCGTTCTCAAGAAGGCCACTCCGAAGGCTCCGGCAGGCAAAAAACCGACCTCGAAACCGACCTCGAAGCCGGGACAACGTCCCTCGAGCAGTCGTGGTCCAACCCCGCCGTCCCGCCCATCATCAAGACCTTCGCCCTCCGCTGGCAAACCGCGCGTCCGCCGCATTCCCAATCCTCCCACCCGCTAGAGGCCCATCAACCCTTACGACTTCAGATCAATGAGACCAACGACTGCATTCTGCCTCCTGCTCACCCTCGTGCTGCCTCTGGCCGCGCAGGACAACCAGGCTCCCGCGCCTGGAAAACCTCCCGCCCCGGCCCCAGCGGTGCCCGCGGAGAAACCAGCGGTGCCCGCGGAGAAACCAGCGGCGCCTGCGGAGAACCCAGCGGCGCCTGCGGAGAACCCTGCGGCGCCCGCGGAAAAACCAGCGGTGCCCGCGGAGAATCCTGCCAACCCTGCAGCTCCGCCCGCCCCGGCTCCGGTGCCTGCACCTCCTGGACTGGTTCCCCCGGTGCCTGGCGAAAATCCTGCCAACCCTGCAAATCCTGAACCGCAGGATCCAGTTCCCGGGCGCGCTCCCGTGGCCGCACCCAACGCCCCGGATCCAAATCTGCCAGCCCAGCTGAATGCCGCCAATCTTAACGGGCAGGATATCGCGGACCTCTATCACACTTACACGGGCAAGAAGGTCCTGGTGAGCCAGGAAGCCTCCGGAGCGGAGGTCTCCTTTATTGTGCCGGGACAGATGACCTATGCCGAAGCCGCCAGGGTGATTGAGAAACGTCTTGTGATGGAAGGCCTTGAGATCATTCCCGACGATGACGATGCGAGCTTTGTGAAACTGGTCCTCGCCAACTCCCAGACCAGCGGCCCGAAGCCCCTGGGTCCTCCGGTGGGTGACGATATTGACGACCTGGAGAGCCAGGTCTCTGCTGACGGCTTTGTGACCTACGTGATGGCCCTGCAGTATCTCAAGCCCGACGACGCGTTGCGCGCTTTCCAGGCGGTGGTGCAGCAGTTTGGTTCAGCCGGGACGGTAGCGGCTATTCCAAATGCCGGCTCGGTGGTGATCTCGGGTAATCTGCCGCTCGTGCGCATGCTGGTGGAATTGAAGGATCGGATCGACGTTCCCTCCGCACAGGTAGGCACCAAGTTCGTGGAGGTGACCTTTGCCGATGTGGAGGATCTGGCCACCCGCCTCAATGAGATCTTCAACAACCAACGGCAGACGAATGCTACGGCCGGGGTGCGACGGAATACGACGTCGGCCAACACCGGCAATCCGGCTGCGCCCCCGCTGCCAAACGCCGCCGCTGCTGCGAATGCTGCGAATGCTGCGAATGCTGCCGGAGGAGGCGCATCTTCCGGGGAGGATACGCCCATCAACATTATTGCGCAGCCGCGGACGAGTCGCATCTTCCTGATGGGGCGCCCCGTGGACATCATTTTCGTGGAAGGCCTCATCGCGGATTTTGATGCCCCCAGTTCCAAGCGGAACTTCCTGCGTAAGAAGCTGCGCTACCTGCCGGTGACCGAGTTCATCCCGGTGGCGGCCGATGCGCTGGAGCGCACTCTGGAAACCTCCAGCGTGGGAGGTGGAAGCGCTCGTCGCAGTCCCACGGGGGTTACCGGACGGACAAGCGGCACGAGCAGTGGCAGGACTACCGGATCGAGGACGACCGGTCGCACGAGTTTTGGAACGGGCGGAACGGGTGGAACCGGCGGTGGTTCGCGCGCGCAGCTTGCCCAGCAGGACATCCAGACCGCACCCGAGTCGATTCTTATCGGCAAGACCCTGCTGGTGGGTGACAACATTTCCAACAGCATCGTGGTGAATGGCCCGCCGCACCATATCGAGATCGTGCAGTCTCTCGTGGATGAACTGGACCAACCGTCGGAACAGGTGGCCATCACGGCGGTCTTTGCCCGCTACGACCTCGGGAAGGACCGGAGCTTCGGAGTGGACCTGGCCCGGTTGCTTACCGGTGACCATGACTTCAGAGGGGCCGTGCAGAATCGTAATGGCGTGCCCTCCGTGATCGATCCCAATACCCTGCTCGACTTCAATTCACTGCTGGGAGCGCCAGGTGCTGCCGCCGGTGGCCTTTCGGCCTATGCCGTGATCGGAGACAATTTCGGGGTGTTCGTGAATGCGCTGGAGACGAACCGGAACTTCACGGCCATCTCGCGACCGACCATCTTCACCACCAACAACGGGGTTGCGCGGATCAGTTCCGGATCGCGAATTGCGGTGCCCACCAGCACCTTTCAGGGGGGGACGCAGACAGGATTTTCCACCAACGTGGAGTTTCGCGATATCGTGCTCGAACTGGAAGTGCGACCGCTGGTGAACTCCGGAGACGAGGTCACTCTCGAGATTTCCCTGGTGAGGGACAATATCGGGGATAACCGTGCCATTCAGGGATTCGGGGAAGTGCCCGACATTGACACCGATGAGATCTCGACCCGGGTGACTGTGCCCAACCGTTCGACCATTGTGTTGGGTGGGCTCATCACCGAGTCGGATACGCGGACCGGTTCGGGAGTGCCCTTCCTGAGTTCGATCCCCTTACTTGGCAAACTGCTGGGGCTCAACAGCAAGGACATCCTGCGGGAGGAGTTGGTCATTCTCATCCATCCCTCTATCCTGAATAGCCAGACGGAATTGAAGCGTTACCAGAAGGATTACGATGCAGGGAGCGATGTTGCTCCGCGGGCCCGGGCCTCGGTCGGGCAGGGAGTCCTGCCCCCGCGAGGGGCCCTGCGGTCCAATCAGGCGAATAACCCGAATGCGGGTGCGGGTCAGGCTGTCCCGGTGCAGGAAACTTCGAAGGTCCCCCGTGGTTCGCTCATGACTTCTCCGGTTCACCGTGCCATGCGCAACAAGCAGGGTCGCTAGCAGGAAACAGGACAGAATCACTGGTGCGTTCGATTGAACGGGCCTAATTTCTCCGGGCCAACCGGGCGCTTGCCATGTCGGGCGGAAGTCGCTTCATTAGCGCCCCACGCAAAATCCCACTGTCATGGTCGAAGAATCCATTGAAGAATCAAGCCCCACCGAAATCGGAGTTGAAGGCCTTCCCAAGAACCTGAGTGATCTTGTTCTCAAGGCGGATGCAGCCATTGAGCAGAACAATCTGGGCTATGCCGTGAAGTTGCTGATCTCCGTGCTCAAGACGGAGCCTGGATTCATCGATGGTCGCAGGAAATTGCGCGCCGCGGAAATGAAGATCGCTGGCCCGCCCAAGAAGAAGGGACTCTTCGGAGGAGGGGGTGCCGGAAAATTGAAGGGCAAGGCCAAGAAGGATCCGATCGGGGTCATCGATGACATTGAGAAAGAGCTGGAGAAGGATCCCTACAACGCGGCGCTCAATGAGCTGCTACACGACGTGGCCTTCAGCGCCAACATGCTGGATACTGCCGCCTTCGCGCTTGAAACCATCCGGAGAGCCACGCCCGACAACACCAAGCTCCTGCACAAACTTGCTCAGTTTTATGAGAATCGTGACATGCCGGAAGATGCGGCCGGAGTCTACAAGGACATCGTTAAGGCGGACCCGACCGATACCGATGCGGTCAAGGGCGAGAAGGACATGACCGCGAGGGCCTCCATGGCGCGCAGTCAGGATTCTTCCGGGGCCCTCGTGAAGAAGGATGACGAGGAAGCCCTCGCCCTTGAGAAAGCCTCCCGGTCTGCCATGACCCAGGATCAACTTGAGGAGAAGCGTGACCAGCTCGTCCTCCGGTACAACGAGGACGTTAACAATTTCGATGTGGCCAAGGAGTTATCTGCCATTTACGAGCAGATGGAAGACTGGGCGATGGCGCAACAGATGTATGAGTGGGCCCACACCCTCTCGGCGGGAGATGCGGCCCTCAAGATGAAGGCCAACAACATGAAGGACCGCGCCGGGGAAGAGGAGATCAGAAATCTTGAGACCCGGGTGTCGGAGAATCCTGACGACGAGGAAGCTCATGCCGCCCTGGAAGAGTTTCAACAGACGAGGGCGGTCGCTCAGGTGGAGGAGCGCCGGAAGCGGGTGGAACAGAACCCGACTGATCCCCAGCTCCGCTATGACCTCGGCCAGGCACTCTACCATGCCGGAAAATACAGCGATGCCATTCCGCACCTCCAGCAGGCCACCCGGAACCCGCATATCCGCACCCGGGTGCTTCTGCTCCTGGGGCGCACCTTCGATGCCAAGGGGATGAGCGACATGGCCATCAAGCAGCTCGCGGACGCCAATGCTGAATTGACCGTGATGGACAAGACCAAGAAGGAGGTTCTCTATGAACTCGGTCTCATCCATGAGAAGGTGGAGAGCAAGGATGAGGCACTCGACTGCTTCAAGCAGATCTACGAGGTGGATTACGGTTACCGGGACGTCGCCCAGCGGGTGGAATCCTCCTACGCCGGGTAGGAAAATCATGCCGTGGTGAAGCCGGAAGATCCGGATCATTCAGGCGCTGTGATCATTGGCGGTCAGACTGGTCGGCCTGTGGCGATCGTGCCGCGATCAGAACTCGTCCAGAGCATCCACGCAGAAGCGGGACCAGGACTCGAGTGAGTCGTAAAGGGGGCCTTTGAGCGTTTCGGCGTCCTGAAATTGCAGATCGGAGAGAGCGTCCTCGCGGGCGCTCACCTCGTCGTTGGACAACTCAAAGAGATGAACGACTCCGAGATGTACCTGTCCCACCGCATTGCTGTCGTCATTGAGTAGCGCAACAATCCGTTGCGTGACACGGGAGGAGAGCACGAGTTCCTCCTCGATCTCGCGCTCCACCCCGGCCATGTAGGTGGCGTGGCCAAGTGGATCGCCCCGTTCGTCGACGGGATTGATGTGACCGCCAATACCGAGGGAACCCAGGGCGTGGAGCCTGCTTTCTCCCCCCGACTTTCCGCGAACGTAGTGGAGGTAGTGGCCCTGGTGGCGAAAGAGCGAATAAGGGATGATCTGCTTGTGACCGGGATCCTTTTCCGCGATTTCGCGATCCATGAAGAAATTATTGGAGGGTTTCAGCAGGGCAGGGATGTAGCGCTCCGTTTCAGTGGTGAGGCCCTGAAAGTCTCCCAGTTCGTCGAACAGGCTGCGTGGAACGACCAGGATCTGTTCGCCGTCATACTTGGACATGGCACAGGCTGGGGCGGAACGGATGCGATCTGAAACGTTAATTTGGCGTCCAGGTGGGAACAGCTGTTAAGAACTGTCACAGGGTTATGGGCTCAATCAGGAGCGCTTTCCTGTGAGCCGCCAGCGTTGTTCCGGACAAGGTTGATGACCTTGTCATCGTTGTCGCCGGCGGCCCAGACGTTGCGGAGGAAGTCGGCTGGGTGGATCGAGTGCTCGCGGAGAAACTTACGATCGCCTCCGCAGCAGTACATGAGGTCGGGATCGAGTTCCCCCCGGAGCTTGGCCCGGGCCTTGGCCAGGATCCGTGGCAGGTAGGCGATGTTGCCAAGGGTGTCGCCGAAGGTTGGAAGGTCGTCGCGTGTGATTTCAATTTTGCTGGAAATGCCGTTCTGGATCACATTCAGGTAATCGCGGCGAACTCCAGCGACGAGAAGGGCGGTGCTTGGGGCGGGAGCCTGCTCGTCCACGTAATCCTCCACGAAGTCGAAGAGTTCGCGCGGTTTGCAGCCAATCTCCTTCAGAAAACGGAGATCGTCCCCGTCGTAGTAGTGGGCGAAGTCCGCGTCCCCGGACCGGTAGCGTTCGACGCAGCGGTCGAACAGTTTCATGAATTGTTCGTTCCAGGTCATTCTGTGAGAGCAATTCATTCCCCAAATGGCCTCCTGTCAACCGTGTGGAGCCTGCGGATGGGAACGTCAGGATCCCGGGGAGGGTCTGGTTACCCGCCTCCGGACTGGGGCAGACGATCAGAGTCGGCAACCGCCACTCAAGGGATCTCCGACTCGGCGATGATGCGCTTATAGGAGTTACGGGCGTGATCATAGGCCTTCCGGGCATCATCCAGTTCATCCTTATCGATGAACTTCTCCTTCTGACTCCAGCAGTCATTTACTCCACGCAGGCACCATTCCGCACTGCGCCGGGAAGCTCGCACGGGTCTGTCCGCGACCGTAACCCAGACCGGGTTGGTGTGGGAGGAAGGAAGGATGCGGGCGGCGACCCACGAACTGCGTTCGATGGGAACCTCGAAGGCCAGGTCCTTCAGGCTGCCGTCGGCATGCAGCGTGCGCTTTGCGGCGGCTTTCCCATTGACAAGAATTTCAACGGTTACGTCACGGGTGTCGCCCAGTCGGGAGCGTTCTATGTGCCAGTAGGGTTTGTTGTCGTAGGGGAGGTCCCGTATTCCGGGATATGGTTTCTCCGGCAGAAATGCTGCGGCCCTGACCCGGGCGGTCACCTTGCCCGGTCCGTCCAACCGGACGCTGCTGTCACCCACGCCCATTTCAGTGTCGTTGACCTGGAATCCAATCAGGTGTGAACGACCGTCCCCCACGTAGTTGCGGCCCTGGCGGATGCCTTCACACCATTCGTTGAAGGTGAGCCTGCCCTCAAGTTTGACGTAGGAACGTCCCAGTCCCACCCGTTCGCCATAGATGCAGGGAAAATCCGTTTCCCCGCTGATCCGGGTACGGAAGCCGCAATTGAGGGTGTGGTACCAGATGTTGAGTTCCCAAAGGTAGGGGGTGTCGACCATGGAGAGAAAATCGACCGCGGCTACCTGCCTGCCATCCGGGCCTTCCACGGTATGGGTGACATCGACGATGTATTCGTTGGCGCCGATTCCATCGAAAGGGGGGGGGTTGTAGTTTGGGAGTTCCTTGCCGGGAACGCTCAGGCCCCAACCGGAGTGAGCGGGGCCGACAAGGGCTCCCTGTTTCTTGGCCCATCGCAGGGTGTTCAGGCAGAGCTTGGGCCAGTGGTCCTTGGAATCTCCGCCGGGATAGATCTGGTTCTTCAGGCGGAGGAGACAGAGGTGACCGCTCTGGTGCGAACCGAAACCGGAGACCTCTATGTCGTAGCGGAGGAGATAGGGGTAGCGGGAGACCTTGTCATCCTTGCCGGTAAAGAATTGTTTCTGATAGTCGAAGCACGGTCCCCAGGTCAGATTGCATCCAACCTTGAGGTCCTCTCCCAGGCAGTGCCGCATCATGTCGGGAGCGTGAACGCCTTCGGTGGGGTTGGTGTAGTGGGCGCAGCCCGCGGCGTGGATGTGATGATCGCCGGACCACCAGCCCAGGAGGGAGGGGTCGATCCAGCGTCTGGTCTTGAAGGAGAGTTTCCCTGTGTTCTGGTCGACTTTCAGCTGACGCTCCTGCGGGAGCGATTCGGGACCGCGATAGGTTCGGATGGTGTAGGTACCGGTGGGCAGGCGGAGGGACTCCCCGTGGGCACGGTAAATCTGAGGATGAAAGGCGAAGTCGGGAGCGGTCCGCTTCGACTGGGAAGGGTAAACCCGATTCAGTTCGTCGCGGATCTCAAAGCCGGCGGTGGTGGGTTTGCCGTTCTCATCGAGAACTTCGAGCTCGATCTCATGAGCGGGTCGGCAGGTGAAGAGAATGCTGCTCTCGTTGCGAAAGCCCAGGTCCTGGGTTCCCTGGCCGACGTCGAACTGGAGTTTGCCCTCTCTCTTTCCCCGGTCCCGGCTGTAGAGCGAGAGGATACGGTACTCCAGTTTAAGTCCACCCAGTGTTCTGGCGAGCGGTTGCTTGTCCATGGTGGCGAGATCCAACCAGCGGTCGGGCAGGTCCTCCTTGGGCGAGTTGTGCATGCTTCGCGCGTTAGGGCTCTGCACTCCCAGGGGGGCGGTCACCCCTGCTTCGTTGTGCACCTTGATGAGGAAAACAGTCCAGCCACCTTCCACCAGAACAGGCTTGGCGGGACCGGGAACGACTTTCACGCGTGATTCGGGATTGATGGTCACTTGTGCCAGACAGAGGGGGTCCAGAGCGACCTGTACGCCGACACCCACGACGGCGTCAGTCTCACCCGAGTGGGCCTCTTCAAGGGCCTGTCGCCGGGCAGCAGTAAGGGGCGCGCCTATAAATTCGAGGGCTTGAGTCAGGCGTTTCGTCTGCGCGATGAGGGGTTGAGCTTCAACCCCGGAGATCTGACCGAGTTCGGCGGCGATGAGGGAGGAGGAAAAGAGCGAGAGGATGATGACAGGAAAGGAATTCATGGTGGTCGGTGATGGTTCTGCCGGTCATTCGCCGGTTGTCGGGCGAGAGGACGCCAAATGGGATTCGTCACCATAGAGATCCCGGTTGGAGGCCTGAAATTCCGCTTTCAGTTCTATTTTCAGCGTGGTGAGATCGAGGAGTTCCCAACTGGTAAAGCTCCAGGATCCATCCACACCGTCGTGGGCAAAGCCGAGAAGAAGGTGGTGGGCGTCTTCGGTGACCTTGGAAGGTTTTGCCCCAAGCTTGTAGTAGAAACTTCGCAGGGTGGATCTACGGCTCTCTTCCTCGTAGAGCTTGGGATCGAGATAGGCCACGGTCCCGGAATCGACATGTTCAATGCGCAGATCCGGATAGCCCGGGCGCTGTTCTTTGCCCCCGTCGGTGAGTGGAATGGTGCAGAAAAGGGAGGGGTGGTCGTCGATCCACTCCCGCAGGGTGTCCTCGAAGAAGCGCGAGCCCTCGTTGATGCGGCGGAGATTCCGCAGGGGGGAACTCTCCTCGCTGTGGATTTGCATGGCATGGTCGGCGGCATTCCGGATTGCCTCCAGGATGACTGTGGCAGCTGGCTCCCGGGCGTCAAAGGGAGTCACCGCTTTTCCGGTGGCCCCTTCGATCACGCGGGCAAATGAAAACCGGCGCTGATCCAGATTCTGGGCCTGTAGATTCCTGATCAGGGCGTCGTCGTCCAGCGTCGCGGGGGTGGAGGAAGGGCTGACATGTCTGGCTGCCACTTTCCGCTCGGCCTCCTTGCGGCTCGCCAGGCGGCCTAGTTCAAAAGAGCCGAAGGCGACCAGGAAGAGGACGCCGGGCGCAATGAGAAGGAGGCGCTCTCGGGTAGTCATGGGCGCGGAGCATCTCCGGGAACGACCGAAGAGGCAAGACGGGTGATTCGGGACAAATCGACACGCCATGCTGTCGCAGGGCCGGGGTCAGGATGTCCCTCCGCCAGGAGAATCCCCTGCATTTCGTGGGCCGGAGCACTGGTCCGCGAATTGCGAGAGAATGCAGCATGGGCCTCGATAAATTGACCATCAAACTTCAGGAAGCGCTCCAGGCAGCTCAGCGACTGGCATTCAAGTCCGCTCATCCCGAGCTCAGGAGTGCACATGTGTTGTTGGAACTGCTGCAGCAGGAAGGGGGAATCGTGATTCCGCTCCTGGAGAAGGCAGGCGTGGACCTTCCCGTCCTCAAGGCCAGCATCATCACCGCTCTCGACAAGGAGCCGAGCATGCAGGGCGCGAGTGCACAGCCGCAGATCAGTTACGGTCTGCGGGCGACCCTTGACTCTGCCGACGAGGTGCGCATGAAACTGGGGGATGATTTTCTCAGCGTGGAGCACTTTCTCCTTGGAGCCATGGAAGGCGGCAGTACTGCAGGCATCCTCCTGAAGGATGCAGGTGTGACCCGGGAGGCTCTTGATCAGTCTCTCAAGGCAGTGCGTGGGAGCCAGAAGGTCACCGATGAGTCGCCGGAAGGGAAATACCAGGCACTGGAAAAGTATGGAACGGACCTGTGTGCACTCGCCCGGTCCGGCAAGATCGATCCGGTCATCGGACGCGACGAGGAAATCCGGCGCATTCTCCAGGTTCTCTCGCGCCGCACCAAGAACAACCCGGTTCTCATCGGGGAGCCGGGGACGGGCAAGACCGCCATCGTGGAGGGATTGGCGCGCCGGATTGTAAGTGGTGATGTGCCGGAAGCCATGAAGGACAAGCGCATCATCGCGATGGACCTGGGAGGAATGATTGCAGGAGCAAAGTACCGCGGGGAGTTCGAGGACCGGCTCAAGGCCTTTCTCAGAGAAGTTACCGAGGCGGAGGGAGAGATTGTGCTCTTCATTGATGAGCTCCACACCATCGTCGGCGCAGGCGCGAGTGAAGGAGCGATCGACGCCTCCAATCTCCTCAAACCACAGTTGGCCCGCGGGGAACTGCGCACCATTGGAGCCACCACCCTCGACGAATATCGCAAGTATATTGAAAAGGATGCTGCGCTTGAGCGCCGCTTTCAGCCGGTGAAGGTGGATGAACCCTCGGTGGAGGATTCCATCGCGATCCTCCGGGGTCTCAGGGAGCGATATGAAGTGCACCACGGGGTAAGGATTCAGGATAGTGCCCTGGTGGCGGCGGCGACCATGGGAGACCGTTATATCCCGGACCGCTTTCTTCCCGACAAGGCGGTCGATCTGGTGGACGAGGCGGCTGCCCGTCTCAAGATCGAACTGGATTCCATGCCCACTGAGATCGATCAGATTGAGAGGCAGGTCATGCAACTCGAGATGGAGCGTCAGGCCCTGGAAAAGGAGTCTGATCCCGGGAGTGCGGAGCGTCTGGAGAAGGTGGTGGAGGAGATGGCCAACCTGAAGGAGAAATCGGCGGGCTTGCTGGCGCAGTGGCGCAATGAGAAGGAGATGATCGATGAAGTCCGCAGGTTCCAGGAGCGCATCGACCAGGTGAAGACGGAGGCTGAACAGGCTCAGCGCATCGGCGACCTGGCCCGGGCCTCGGAATTGACCTACGGGTCCTTGCCAGAGACCGAGAAGAATCTCCAGCAGGCCCAGGAACGTCTTGGTGGCCGACAGGTTGGAGGACAACTTCTGAAGGAAGAGGTCACGGAGGAGGATGTCGCCAGGGTGGTGGCCTCCTGGACGGGGATCCCGGTGAACCGGCTCCGGGAAGCCGAGCGTTGCAAGCTCGTGAAGATGGAAGAGCGTCTGGGTGAACGCGTTATCGGACAGCGGACCGCCATCGATGCCGTTTCGAACGCGGTGCGACGTGCACGGGCGGGTTTACAGGATGAAAACCGGCCCATTGGCTCCCTTCTCTTCCTTGGTCCGACCGGAGTGGGCAAAACCGAACTTTCCAAGGCCCTGGCCGAGTTCCTCTTTGACGACGAAGGGGCCATGGTGCGGATCGACATGTCGGAGTATATGGAGAAGCACAGTGTGGCCCGCCTGATTGGTGCGCCCCCGGGATATGTCGGCTATGAAGAGGGAGGTCAGTTGAGCGAACACGTGCGGCGCAAGCCCTACTCGGTGGTGCTTTTTGACGAAATCGAGAAGGCGCATCCCGATGTTTTCAACCTCCTGCTCCAGGTCCTCGACGACGGGCGTGTGACCGACGGACAGGGCCGGACGGTGGACTTCCGTAACACGGTTCTGATCATGACCTCAAATATCGGAAACCAGTTTATTACCGAGGAGGAGAATGCGGAACAGCGGGAAGCCGGGGTGAGCGAGGCCCTGCGTGCGCATTTCCGTCCGGAGTTTCTCAATCGCGTGGACGAAACGATCATTTTCGATCGACTCAATCGCAGGGAACTTGAAAGCATCGTGGGACTTCAGCTGGAGCGGGTGAGGCAGCGTCTGGACAGGCAGGGTCTCGGGCTCGCAGTGAGTGCGGGGGCCGCGGAATTCCTGGCCAACCAGGGCTACGATCCGGTCTACGGGGCGCGACCTCTCAAGCGGGCCATCCAGAAGCATCTCCTCGATCCTCTCAGCCTGGAAGTGCTGGAAGGGGCCTTTGTCGAGGGTGATGTGATCGAGGCCGAAGTGAAGGGCGGGAAGGTCGTCTACCGACGGGCGGTAGAGAAAGCCGCCTGACTGGACGATGAGCCCGTTCCCCCGTGCCCGGGGGAATCACTCAGGGGTGCTTCCCCTAGAAGACGGGGGACTCCAGAAGCACGTTCCGGAGGACAATCGAGCGGTCACCAGAGTGAGCGGCACAGGCTGGCAGTTGGTCGCGGATGGTGCGGAGTTCATCGAGGTGGGGCGGTAGCCCCGGCGTGCTTCCGACGAGGGAGAAACGGAGGGTGGGCGATTTCTTCCAGGTGAGGACGATTTCGAGACCATCGTTGGGGACGCCGCGAAAGCGGAGCCATTGTCGATTGGAGCGGTCCGTTTGTGGAAGGGGCAGGTCAGTTCCAAGCGCGGAGATTGTCGAGAGTTCCTGGGCCTGATCCAGTCCGATCACGATCTCCTGTGAAGGCAGGGCTGGGGTGAACCGGATCCTGGCACTATGGGTGTCGTTCTCGTTGTTCCAGTTCAGTAATTCGAGTTTTGGGAGGGGAAGATCGGCCTTTCTCGTCTCGAAGGCCGAACCACGCAGGGGATATGCAAGGTTCCCCGGCTCGGGAAGATGCTTCAGGCCGCTGGTCAGGAGCGGAGGCAGAGAGCCTTCCTGGGATACGAAGGAGATTTGCCCGGTGCCCTGGTCCATTTCCTCATAATAGGTGAGGTTGAGTTGCTGTGGTAGGTCCGCGGTGAAGGCCGGGGTCTGGAGCGTCAGGTAACCCGTCCCCAGGGCGCCAAGTCCCAGCAGGAGGATACAGCGGAGCAGGAACTTTCGCGAGAGCGGAGCCAGGAGTGGGACAAGGGGAAGAAGAAGCAATGCCACCAGCGCTGACATGACAGGTGGAGATATCATGATTCCAAGTGCATCGGGGAGATACTTGAGGAAGGGAACGATCAGCACGGTCGTAGTCAACCCAAGCAGCAGGCAGGAGATGGTGAGAAGGAAGGAGTTTTCGCGGCGGGAATTGAGAAGAAGGAGCGAGGTGAGGGCGGCCGTGAAGGCCGGGATGAGGAAGAGGTAGGAGAATCCCTCTGCGACAAGGCTGAGGATGAGAGCTCCGAGTGCGAGAGTGAGGCCGTGAAGGAAAAAGAAGAGCGTGGGCCGGGGACGGACAAAACGGATCGTCAGGAGGAGCCCCATGGCCGTGCAGATACAAGGTACAAGCAGGTCCAGATACATGTGAGCAGGCCAGGGAGTGGGGGGAGGGTCGATGCGCTGCAGAGTCCAGGATGCGAACCAGCCCGTGACCACGCCAACCAGAGTGCACAGAATCCAGCAGGAGATTCCCCGTGAAAGTTCCAGCACACCCCATCGGTGATCCCTGCACAGGCGGAGAAAGGGAAGCAGGAGGGCGAGTAGAACGGCACCCGCAAACCAGGGGCCCCAGTTGCTCGGCCAGGCCAGGATGAAACGGGCGGCGATATCGGTGTAGACCGCGTCCTCCTCCGAGTTGGCGTCCTGCCAGTCGGAGGTCAAGAGCTGACGCACCATTCCCAGGGCGTTGTCACCGTGATGCTGCAGGCTTCGCCGATTGAGATTCTCAAGGTTATCGAGAGGGGTATGGTAATGCTTGGGGCGTCCAATAAAGGCGAAGTTGATGCCATCCAGACCCCGTCGCATGAAGACGGTGAGGTCGGAGGAGTTGGGCATCCTGCGGTAGACCGTGACGTAGGCAGAGCTGCTCATGGGACGGTGCAGACCATGCGCCATCTGGTCGATCATCCAGGAATTCCCTTTGGAGGTTTCGAACATGAGACTACCCCCGGAGGAGCCCCGGGCCTCGAAATTCATGATCATGCCGATGCGCTCCGCGGCTTCGTTGAAGCGTGAGAAGCCCAGGGCGCCGTCCAGTCCCAGTTCCTCCCCGTCGGTAAAGAGGAGGATCACCGGGCGAGGAAGAGGAGCTTCCTTCATCAGGATGCCGGCAACCTCGAGGAGGGTTGCCACCGCCGCTCCGTCGTCGCTGGCGCCGGGACCTGCAGGGACGGAATCGTAGTGGCAGGAGAGGAGAAGGGCGGGGAGGTCGGGATTGGAAGAGGGCAGCTCCGCCATGAGATTGCGAGCGAGGGCGAGAGTGGTAGTCGAGCCCCTTCCCGCCGAGACCCAGTGGTCATTCTCCTCGGGATCGAGACCGAGGCCCTCCAGTTCGCGGAGGAGTCGTGCGCGGAATCTCCGGTTGGCGGGAGAGCCCAGGGGATGGGGTTGCCCGTCAGGCAGAAGATGCTGGAGGCGTTCGAAGGCCCGTTCCGCGGAGAAGATGTTCCCCGGTGCCCCAGCCGGGACCACCGGCGGTGGTTCATAGCGCAGGGAGACGAAAAAGCCGGTGGCCGCCAGCAGGGCTGCCACCACCACCGCAGGAATCCATGTGAAAGGGGAACGGCGTGAGGGTTGTTGGGGAGTGTTCTCACCATCCATGAAGAGGGGGCATCCTTGCGGTGAAGGCAGGGAGCGTCGATGCGGAAAACTTTTTAGAATTATCTACCCGCAGCTCAAAACTCTCCTTCGGCCTTGTTCCAGACTGACTGAGTTGTCAGTTTCGAACGATGAAGTCCGGGTCTTTTTCCTTCTGCTTCCGCTGGCTGTTACTTCTTGGGGTCCTTCTCTTCGCGGTCAATGGGATGGCCTCCGCCCAGGAGGACACCTCCGCGGTGGATCCGTCCGTCACAGAAGCACCCGCCGAGGAGAGTAAAGCAGGCGGAGAAGAGGAGCAGGAGAATAGCATCGATGAGAAGATCAACGAGGGATTCGGAAAAGCCACCGGATGGTTCGTTAAGTCGATTTTCTCAAGTATCCCGATCAGGGGCTACGATGTGTTGTGGGTAATTCTCTGGCTGGCGGCGGCAGGCCTTATCTTCACGGTGGTGTTCAAGGGCATCAACGTGCGCTGTTTCCCCCTCGCTCTCCGGACTGTGCGGGGGAAATACAGTGGTCCCGATGATCCGGGAAACATTTCTCACTTCCAAGCCCTCGCCACTGCGGTCTCCGGAACGGTGGGACTGGGAAATATCGCCGGGGTTGCCATTGGAATCTCCATCGCCGGTCCAGGAGTCGCCTTCTGGCTCTTCTTGAGCGGTTTCCTCGGGATGGCAACCAAGTTCGCGGAGTGTACGCTGGGAGTGAAATACCGGAACATAGATGACAAGGGTATCGTTCACGGGGGCCCGATGTACTACCTGAAGCAGGGCATGGCCGAACGCGGACTCGGTCCGATTGGTGCGGTCCTGGCAGTCTTCTTCTGCAT
>MDTC01253399.1_pt1 | contig 42757 bp, 45 predicted proteins | sample 811181 | NCBI WGS metagenome assembly MDTC01 (sample SAMN05326644, study PRJNA326480) | marine metagenome | isolation source: seawater | place: Pacific Ocean: North | collected 2011 | reverse complement strand
TCCTCTAAAAAATAGATTTGTTCCAATATTAAATGAATTAGTAGCAACATCTGTTAACTGAGGATCAGCTACAGTGCTTATAAATAAAAATGCATTGCTTGATACTTTATCAGCACCACCAAATGCTTTACCAAATTTAACAGTTGCAGTTTTCCATTCACCAACAGTTATTGGATCAGATGGTTGACCTGTAAAATTATAAACAGCAGACGAACTGTTTGCAGCAGCATGAGATCCAACATGGAAATAACAATTATTAAGACCACCACTTATAGAAAGGTAATATGCAGGAATATAATATTTAAAAGTAACAATACCAGCTTTAGTATTAATATAAGCAGAGTTATCTAAGTCTGTAGAAAATTGATATGTTGTTGAATCTGCTGCATGATCATATTCATCAACAGTATCAGGAATAATTGTAGCATATTCTTTTGGAAGTAAATTACTAGTGCCATAAAAAGCTTGCATATTAGTTTCAACAAAAGGTCTTACATCTAAAGTTTGTTTTCTTATTAGCAAAATTTCTGCGACCTGACCCATACATATTCCATTGTCTCTTCCTTGACTACCAATTGAAGATGGAGTACCAGGATCATTTATTGTAGCAGCACCAGCTACTGCAGTTTCTCTTGAAACTAAACTACCATCTATAAAAGATACAAAAGTACGATTGTTATCATTATCTTGATAACCAACTACACTAAATATACATCCGTTTAATAAATTTGTATTCATATATGCACCAATAAGACCTGACCCAGCATCCTGACTAACTTTTACTACAGGTCTGTTGTTAGTACCATTGTAACCTATTCCTGTAATACTACTACCTGAGCCTTGTGTTACAAAATAATTAAGATTGCTGTGAGATTCTCCAGTTAAATCTGATAAGGTTGCATTGTTAAAAACATTGTTATTTTCATCAAATTTCTTAACAACAGCATAAATACTGCAGTCATCTGTAGTATCTAAAACAGTGTCTATATCTAAATGTTCATCACTATGCTCAAATAAAAGAGATGATTTACCTTTAATAGTGTGTATCCTACTTTCAGTATCAACAAGTGTTGGCTGTAAATGATAAGATGGTTGAATAGCATTGTGCACTTGTTTAGCGTTTGCAGGTGCAGGTATTGTAGTGTTACTAACGCCTTCAGTACTTTGATCAAACCATGTATTTACTACAATGCTTGATGCAATATTTATTCTAAGATTAGTAATTTTAACTTTAGCCCCAACAGTAAAATCATCAAAACCAATACCTCGTATGTCATTTGAATTTGATTGTCCAAAAGCATTAGTAAAAGTATATGTTATATGTTGTTTAGAACTAGCAGCGTTTACAACATAACCTTGTGCTTCGCTTCCATTAGAGTTTAGTCCAGTCCAATGCATTTCACTTGAAAAACTAGAATAAGGTTTTACATGAAGATGACCAGTGTCTAGTTCTACATCAAATGAAACTGTAATTTTAGTTTTAACAGCAGAAGCATTATCAATTTCTTCTGTTAATGGCATTATAACAGGAACAAAACTACTCTCAGCTGTCATTTCAAAACCATCATCGTCTATTAATTTAAAAGTAGAATTTGATAGACTTATATTAAATGGTGGTTTCTGTGGATTTGTATGTTGTTCATTAACAAACTCTTTTAATGTTTTAGCTTTAGTAGTTGAAGAACCCTTAGTTTCATCTCGCGAAGCTTGATTAGATCCTTCTCCAGTAGCTTCACCAATAGAAGTTAATCGTGATGAAGTACTAGAATTAATTTGTTGTGATGCAAAAGTAATAGGAGAATCTAAATCTATTACATCTCGACCACCAAAGTGAACATGAGCATGACAATTATCAGATGTTCGTCTAACTGTTAAACATTTGTCATCATTTTCTACAATTTTAATATTACGAAACTCTGCTTCAATTTCTCCTTGTGCACGATAATTAGTTTCAAATATACCTAAATCAATAAAATTATGATTAGCATTAGGGTTATAATCAGCTACTCCTCCTAAATTAAAACCACCAGTACAATCAAACTTATGAAACTTACCAACATCTTCATCTTGTATGTTTCTTAATGAAGTGCTACTTTCTCCAAAATCTCCTGCTGATGAGTCACTTATGTCTGCTTGTGCTTGAATGAACCTTCTTTGCCTATCAACTAAATCTCTATTATCACGATACGGCTCATGAAGCTCACCTAAAACATTTAAATATTGTCCACTAGAATTTGTATATTGATAACCACCAATTTTAGTAATTGCCCACTCTCCACTTATACTATAAGTTTTGCCAGCTTCTATTCCTCTAAATCTTAAACACAATCCATAATTTATACCCATAGAAATTTTAACAGTTCCGCTAGCATTTGGAGTCCAAGCAATTTGACCATTTTTACTGTTTAATACAATGCTGTTATTAACGCTAAGAGTATAAAAATCACCACCCCACACTCCTCCTGTTGAATTTAAACCATTTAAAGTCATACTAATACCAGAGCCAACCATAAACAATCGTATCGTTTGTGATCTTTGTGTGGTGTCATTATCTGCTTTAAACTTATCAATAAAAGAAATATTTGTTAAAGTTAACGCATCACCAGCAGCGTTTACAGTAGCTGTAACTGATTGGTCTTGGTAATTGTTAGCATTTAGAGTTGCACCTAACTTAATACCAGTACGAACTCCATCAGTTTTTACCCAAGAAATTTTATAACTGTCAGCACTGCTATTACTAGCACCAAAAAAAGACAAATTTAGTGGAGAATTTGCAATTTGATTTCCATAATCACCAAGCCTAAGAGGAGAATTTGCACTATTTTGTTGAGCAGAAAAACCATCTTCATATCTGCCTACATAATCACCTTCAATATTTTCAGGTAAATCTTCAAGAGAATTAAGTAAAGTAGTTTTTGTTCCATATAGATTGTTTATTTTTCTTAATGAATACGCAGAACCAGGATCCTCATCAGTGCTATACATAGTATTATACTCTTCTAATAACCCTAAATCAGAACCAGATTTCTTTTGTATTTTAAATTGTGATGCAGATCCTCCTGGTTTCCATTCAACAGTGTCATTTACTAAAGGATTACCGCCATCTGCAGTAGTTTCTGTAGCTAAACTGTAAACTGTTTTAGCTTTTAACTGAGGCAGAGTTTCTCTTTTAGTTTGTGATGTATAGACTGATTGTTTGTAAGCCATGTTTTTTTTATAGTTTTATTGTAGTATTTGTCAACTAGTGGTTAAGGCGTAAAATTTAAAGTTCTTATAGAAATAAGTCCGTTATCATTAGCATCTGCACCTCCTTCACCAATCAGTGCTTCGTATGTGTCACCTTTTTTAACAAAAGCACAAACAAAAGCTCCACCTTGGGTATAGTTGCTACCTTCGGCAAAAGCTACTTGATTTCCGCCTATTTTTATTTCAGCATAACCGATTCTTTGTTTATTACTTTGACTAGAGCTGTTGACTTTTCCAGATACAGTTATAAATAAATCTGTTGCAGCTGTTCCAGATTTATCTTGATCTACATAAGTATTAATACTTCCCACATAAGTTGTAGCTGGACTAAAATTACTTAACGCACTTGCAATATAAGTTCTAATAGCTTTACTTGAAGCAAATTTGTGATCAGTATCAGTCAAACCGCTGCCAGTGTCTACTGAGGCAGAATCAAAATTACTTACTTGTAGTTGTTGTAGATAATTGTACAGTCCTCCGCTTGTAACCATATTTGTACTAACTCCATTAGAATTAGGAGAAGACTCTGCGTTTACTACAGTGCTTAAAGCATCTGATATTTCTTGACCTTCAAAAGGTATGGTGAATGTTGTGCTCATTAGTATTTATATATTTTTAATCCTGGTTATTGTCAAGCATAAGCAAAACCTACAGAAACTCTGTCTGAATGTGCACCTACACAATGCCAAAACAAATTATCTTGTTTATTGTCTAAACTAAATTGTCGCATTTGCCAACCTGGTTTGTCGTACTTTGTAACAATTTGTTTAGTTTTATTATCCACATAACGGAAAAAACTTTTATTAGCTTCTTTTGCCCAGACCAAATATAATCTATTCTTATGACCAGAAAAATTGCTGTTTGTATGCCAACCACAATATGCTCCAGGTGGGTAATAAAAGAAACCACTTTTAAATACAACTGATTCAACAATGTCTGATAAAATACTTTTTAATTGACGTGTATATTTATTAGATCGATACGATATTCTATTATCATTAGTTGCTAAATACCTAGCCTTGGGTAAATCACCCTCTTCTTGAATTTCTTGTAACCTTTTAGAAGACAAAGTAAAATTTATTTTTTTGTTTATGGGAGAGTAAGTATTGTTCATAAGTTCAGAAGAATCTAAGTTAATAAGCAAATCGTCTAACAAAAAAAGTAAATGTTTGTTTTCTATCATTAATCAGACATTACATCGTGATGCCACGTTCTAACAGCTATTTTAGCAAAAACTTCTCCTGATGGATCTCCACCATATGTGCTAGCGTTATCTATAAACTCGTTTAGTTCAACAAATGCACCACTTACCTTCACAGCTAAAGCCGACGAATCAGACAATACATATCGCCACACTCGTTTAACTGTTCCTGAACTTCCTATAATTATACCAGCTTCTATTTTAAATTCGTCCTCATCTTCCACCTGATTATTATCGTTTGTTAAACTGTTGCCAAAATATCCATCACTATTTTTTACATAAAAATTAGTTATTGCACCTTCAGAATTTAAAGTAAAAGGTCCCCAAGTTAAGTTTTTAGTTCTTTCTATTGAATTAAAAGTTCCATTAGAGTTAGTATTTTGTATATAAGGAAAAGCAGTAGTTAGCCAATTTACTATTTGACTACTGCTAGTAAAACCCAAACCACCATTGTATACAAATAAATTTCCATAAGCTGGATCCCACAGACCATCTACTCTGGCTGGACCATTCCAATTGTCTGGTCCCTGCGGATGAGGACTTGTTGTATTAGGAAAACCAGAATATAAATCAGCTGGTTGATCAGGGCTTTTTTGCCAAGCAAGCACTCCATCTATTACTAACTTTTCAACATCTTTGCTAACACCATTGTCTACATAAGTAATTATTTGAGTATCATCTTTGTCTAAACTATAAGTAGGCATTAGTTAGTAATTGTTAAAGTTTTAGTACTAGCATCATAGTTAATAGTTAATGCACCATCTACATAACTTTTTATAACATCAGAATTTACTAACAAAGTATCGTTAGATAAAGTTCCAGTGGTTCTAGTGTTTATAACTTTTGTTATAGCATTAGAAATATCATCTGCTTCATGTGGTATTGTAAAGGTTGGATTACTCATAAATTAACATTTCCATTTTCTAAGTGCTAGTGCCTTACGAGTAGGTTTGCCGTTTGGTTTTTTCATTGGTCCCTTAACACCAGACATTCTTGCACAAAAAGACTTACGTCGTTTAGCAGCTTTCGAGCCACGTTTAACTTTACCAGTTACAGGAGCTTTAAGATTAGCTCCTTCTTTGGCTTTAAAATACCTACGACCTGCAGCAGTTAAACCACCAGTTTTACTTTTATGTTCTTTTCTCATTTCCTACGATGCTGATATTTAATTCTTTTACTGCTAGTTTTGTTTCGTTTAAATTTAGCTTTCTCGGATGAAGACATTTCTGATTTAGTTTTTGGAGTTTTTGAACTAACTCGTACGGAGGGTCTACATGCTGGATAGGCTCGTTTACTTTTGCTTGCTGATCGTCTTCCGCATTCTTTACCTGTCTTGACATCTACCCATTTTTCCTTGAACCATCTTTTTAAGCTCATGACTTTGAGTATCCTTTAGCAGTCATCTTCTTACCCCCTGATTTAATCTGTCCCTTGCAAACACGAACAGCATAACCGTTAGCATAAGCTGACGGATACACTTTAAATTTACGCTTGGCTGCTGCCTTACCTCTAGCACATAGTTTACCCATTTGCCTTCTTTTTCTTTTTAGCAGCTGCAATAATGTCGCCTCTGGTAACTTTATTCGTGTTACCATACATTCCTGCAAGACGAGACTTTACTTTCTTTTTCGGCTTTTTACTTCCGTGACCATAATGACCTGGCATAGTTTATTCCTTTCTTTAGTTTGGTTAAAAACTTATCTTTAGTTTTACATATAAAACACTTCATAATTATTTAATGGTTGATGACCCAAAATAAAAGCCTACAATGGCAAGCACAGTCTGCCTTATTTCTGGGAGTATGAGATATCCGTTAAGTGTTTGATACTTAACAGTTTTAAAAAATCCAAAGAATCCTGCTGTCTCTTGTCCTACTGTTACACCTTCTGGGCTGTGAGCTAGAATAAACGGAGCTATGATAACAGCAAACAATACAGTAATAACAATAAGTCTTCGCACCCACTCACCACCTCGTGATGCAGCTTGGTTGTGACTTTCATCTGCAGCTTTTTGTTTCTTGAGCATAGCATTTGTAACAGCAGCTTGGTTAGACACAAGTTGCCCAATAAGTTTAAAAAGAAAACCGCTAGCTCCCCCTCCAAGCATTGCTATTAATTCAGTCGTCATTTTTTAATTCTCGCGAAACTTTAATAACTGAGAGCACCATAAATGTCAAGGTAGCCAAACCAACCATAATACTAATAGCCAGGTGTACCTGTTGCAATCCTAAGGTTGCAAAAAAACCTGATACTCCAATTGATCCTCTAGTTACTACTTCTTGCATCACAAATTTGTTATATATATATCATCTTGAGTGTCAATCACTAAAACCGCTTTTGAGGCTCGTCAACTCTGTCAAGCATGTCTTGCTGAATATTTAACATTGTTTCTCCAGCTACGAAACCAACGGCTTGTTCAAGCACTGGTCCAAGCACTGGATACTGTTGCCCTGTAAACGGCTTAAAAGCCTTGTCAAAGTCTCCTGAAAGAAGATCGTACCCTTGACCCACAACAGGAGAAAAAAGCTCTTCTGGACCAAATATAGCTGCATCTACGCCTAATTCTCCGATTGTTAACAATCCTGACTGTTTTAATATTCGTAAAAAATCAAATTTAGTCATATCTAAAGGATTAATTGGTTCTTTAGCTTTGGACAAATCTTTCATAATTGTAGTTAAATAAGCAAAAGCAATTGCCATCCCTATGTACGTTATCAAATGAGACATTTTAAATGCGTTATGTTTGGCATCTCCTGTGTAACCATTTAAGAAACGTCTATAAACAACACGAGCCATACCCAACATAAATGAGCTATACTGAAAAGCAGTTCGTGCTGCTTCACCAGAATAAGTGCCAGCTTCTAACCCAAGACGAGACAAAGCTTGTGCACCTACGTCAGGCTCTATAACAGCTTCTTTCATATACTGAAGATAAAAAGCTGAAAGCTTAGCTTGTAACTTAGCGTTAGTTACTGAAGATGGAGCTAATCTGTTTATACCATCTACTGTAGTTTCTACATGTTTTGCTAAACGTTTTATTTCAGCATCTGTAAATTGATAAGATTTTAATCGTTCTAAAAGAACTTTATTAGCCCCCTTAGTCACAGCATCAGCTAAAGACAAAGATATAATATCTATTGTTATTTGCTGATGAGTTGCTGTAATTCGGTTCAATCCGTTAATTTCAAAAACAAGTTGATTTGCAAAACCCATTTTGCCACCATCAATTGACTCACCAGTAACAACTTTTTGAGCTATTGTTCGTGTTAACAAATCAAAACCAGCTCCTTGTGCTCTATACCAAGCAGCCATTTCTTTATTTTTTCCTCTAAACTGTGTGTTAATAGCGTTCTTATAACTGTTTATAAATGTGCTAAAATTAAAATCTGCATTTAAATATTGAAGTGTTGAAATCATCAAAGGAACATCAGACATTGCTGACATACCTGACCCAGCCAAATAAAGAATATTAGAAGCCTGACGAACTTTTTGAAAATTTCTAGCTATATTTACATCAACAGGATTATCTAGCATTCCTGTAATTTGTTTAGCTGTCATGTTAAAAGTTTTAATACCAGGAGTACTTTGAAGTTGTTGATCAGCAACTACACTCATCAAAGTATTATATGGATCATGACCTAAGGACTTTATTAAGGCTATTTTTTCAGATCGATTTCTTATTTGATCTAAGAGCAAACGACCTAAATTCTTAAAATTACTAAATTTTGTTAATGCATCTATTTGATGTTCAGGCTTATAAGCTATTTTAGAACTTTTTCTAAGCCCTCCAGCAATTGATTTATTTTGCGTTGCAGCATCTTCTAAATCAAACTTGTTATTTATTATTGCTAAATACAAATTTTTTATAAAACCATTTATTTCAAAATCTACTACGGTTTTTGTTCCAGCAACATCAGTTGCAAACATTACACCGCCATGCAATTGACTTGTTTTAGATGCATCAATTACATTTATCATATAATCATAAAAGCCTTTTTGACCCATGCTTTTTACGACTAAAGGATCATATTTAATACTGTAACCTGTAAATGTTTTGCTTTCTCGTATGTTAACACCTAATCTATTAATCTCTGCTAACTGACCACGAGTTATTGTTTTAATAACATCAACTAAACCTTTAAAATCATCTATGTTTTCTAATATAAAAGGTTTTCCATCTCTTATAGCTTCCATTATAGCTTGGTGAAAAACTACAGAAGCTTTTTCTAAATTTTCTCCATAAGCTTTCTTAGAATTTTCAGAAGGAAAATACTTATTAAAATAACTAGACATATACTTGCTAGGATCTTCACCTAAAAACACCTCTAACAAATCTTTGTTAACTAAATATTCTATAATAGGAGATTGGTCTTTAACAACCTGAGCATTTATTTGTTTGTGAACAGAGGCTTCAAGTTTTACATCGCTTCGTAAACTTCCGTCTAAAAGAGTTTTAAATTGCTTAACTTTATTTTGTTTAGTCTTAATGCTATCTAGTTTAGCATTTAGTTCTGATTGAACAGTTTTGTTGTGTATAAGTCTTACCACCATTGCTCTATCTTCTTCAGATAAATACTCAGACACTTTACCTATTTTCTCTGTTTTGCTTAGATTATTATTTAACAGAATAGAGCCCACTCTTGATAAAACTTCTGGTGGAGCATTTTTTTCAAAAAGTGCGTTTAAAGCTTCTGTATTGCTTATAGTAGTATTTTTTCTTAAAGCTTTTATAACAGAAGCTTTCCTTGAAGCAGATCCTTGTAAGTTTCGTAAAATAACATCTACAACTGGAACAATGTGTCCCAAACCTTTTTCTTCTAAAGAGCTTACTAAAGATGCTATGTAATCTCTTCGCCCTGCTTCACCTAAACTTTGTTTAGGAAGGTTTAATAACATTGGGACTACAGTTTCATCTCCAACTAAGTCTGCTATACGTTCTTCTAAATATTTTATAGTGTTAGCATTTTGTCTTTCTAATTCTGAAACACGACCTGCTAAATTAGGGTTTTCATAAGAAGGTTTGTATGTTGCCTTATAATAGGATGCTGCTGTTAAATTTTCAGAGTTAGTTATGCCTTGTTGTAGCTTAGCTAGTCTACCTTGGAAACTAGCATCGTTCTTCATGCCTTGAAGTATACTCTGAACAGACTTTGCTATGTTCTGTGATTTGTTTAGATTGTTAATCTCTTCTGAAAACTCTGGTCTTTTTATTCTTAAAGACTCTGCTATCTTCTCAAACAAACCTTTTAGCAAAGCAATAAACTTCTGATAAAGATTTGGTTTTTGTTTTTTAAGATTATCGTAAAACTCTTGTCGAGTAACATACCATTCCATAAGTAAAGGAACTTTCTCTACTTCAACTGTAGAAACATACCCTGTGTCTCCAATTACAGCAATTCTGTCTTTGTAAATATACTCAACCCAGGGAAATTTTTCTAAGTCAAACGCAAAAGCATTATCCTCTAAGTAACCAACTCTTTTTATTTCCTTAATTAATATATCATTTAACTCAGGATTTTTTACAATAAAATTTTCAAGGTCTTCATATACCTTAGGTTGTAAATCTTGCAGTTGATGAAATAGTTCATGCACGTTAGTAGTTATTATCTTACCAGCACCAAGACCTCCTAAGTCAGGCTGTGCTCCTTCGAACATAGTGTATACATCAGTAATCTGAATGCCCAATTTACCAAAAGTAACTTTACCTTGTTGAGTTTTTGTTGGGTTCAACAAAGCTTGCTCTAACTTAAAATCTTCTACCTTAACAGGAACAGCTTGTTCACCAACAAATATTTGATTTATCAAAGAATTTACATCTTGAACTATAAATTTATACTCTTCTTCTTGACCCTTTATAAGACGAGCTTGTGCCACAGTTGCTTTAAATTCTTCTCGTGAAGAAGGAACTCTTGAGTAAGCATCTAAATCTGTAGCTATACCAGGAACATAACCAACATCAGGAGTAACATTACGTTCTGCTCGGTTTTGACGAGCTCTCTTACTTTTTAAATTTAAACCCTGCCTTTCTAAAAAACTAATATCTGCTTTAGTTAAACCAGCATCATTACCTTCTAATATAGCTTTTTGAATACGAGCCATCTGAGTTCTAAACTCTAGTTCATTTTTAACAACTGACCCATCTTTAGCTCTATACTGTTTTGCTAAAGCTTTATTTAATTCTACAAGTAAAACATGAGTTTCTTGTTCAGCTAAGATTTTGCCCATGTCTTTAACATCTGCATCTGTAATTTTATTAGCAGAGATTTTTTTCTCAGCAATTGCTTTTAAACGAGGATTTGAATTTATGAGAGCTCTTACATGAGGAGTAGCATAGTCACTAATAGTTTGAAACACTTCTAAAACTTTAAAACCGCCAGCTTCTTTTCGAATAATTGGCTTAACGTTAGGATCAACAGGAAAAACCATTTCTTTATATGTGCCGTCCATTGCACGTCTATAATCTCTAGCTTGGCGTTGATACGTTCTTACTTTAGAAAAATTACGATAATTTCTAGGTACGTTAATACCTGTCATAAGTCCACCAAAAGCTACAAAACCCATAGCATGGTTAGCTGCCATTTGTCCTGTGTAGTCGTTTACGCCCACACTATCAATAGCTTTTGCATAAGCGAACTCTGTGCCTACTGAAAGAGCAGCATAATTTTGAAGCTGACCTTTTGCAGAATGAGCTGCAGCTATAAGAGGTTTTCCAGCTTGAGCTGCTAACCTACTGCTAGCAAAAGAAGCTCTACTTATTCCTGCAATTCCTCCTGAACCTCCTGAAGCGAGCATTAAAAGAACGTTAGCAGGATCAACAAAACCTGTTCCCAAAGATCCAACAAAATTAGATATACTTCTATCTTGTCCTTGAGCTTGAAGAGAATAAGCTCTTTGAGACGCTGCTTTTCTTATTCTAAAATCTAGTTGAGCTTCTGTTTCTCCTTCTTTTTGTTCAAGACCTAATTGAGAAGCATAAGAATTATTAAACACGTCATCAGTAACTGCAACATCATCATCTTTAAAAAAATGATAATTAATAAAATCTGCAGCAGCTTGAGTTAAACCATGACTCCAAGTATTTTGAATGTTAGCAATATTAGAACCAACAAATCCATAGTCGCTTCCTGAATACCGTCTACCAACTAAATCTTCATAAGATTTAGGCTGTATTAAATTGTTAGAAACTGTTGGCTCTGTCTGTATCACTTATAACTTATTGTTTTTCTGATCTCTATTGGCAGTAGACTCAGACGGTGTCATATCTTCAGCAGAAAAACTATGTTGGTCTATATAGTAATTAGCTTTTTCAGTAAAAGAACCTAAAATAAAACTTGCTCTTGGAATTCCAAAAGCATTTTTCTGGACATTATAATTTCTAATATCTTTTGTTACTACAGACACAGGGACTCGAACTAAGTTGTTATCTTTATCAGTAAAGTTCACATACTTACCAGTATTGGTATCTAAATATAAAGGAACATAATAGGAAACACCATCACTGTCAGTAGTAGTTGTAATTTTTCCAATTGCTTTACCTGTTGCTCCTGGTCTTTGAAAGTTCATTGAAGTTCTTTCACCTTGAGCATAATATTGTTCTCTAGTAAATCCTTGAATAAAAGCTAATTGATTACTTTTAGTTTTACCAACATCAGCTTTACCAATATCTAATCCTTTGTCTCCAACTATTTTGTAGAACTCTACAAGGTTAAGATTAAATTTAGCAAACGCATTAGCTAACACAGAAGCTTGAACAGATTCTGCTACATCATTTTCAGATCTGTAAACCATTCTTGGAGCATCTTCTACTAGGTCTTCTTGTGACCCTCCAAAAGCATATTTTGCAACATCAATTACATTTATAAGATTGTAGCCTATACTTCTAGCCCCTTGAGACAAATTATCTCTGACTAAATGTGTCATGTCTCTGTTAACAACGTTGTTATAAGTATCAGGGTGAATAGCTACAGATACGTTATTATCTCCACGAACAACATTTCTAGTATAACCTATTCTAGAAGCCAACGCATCATAAACTTGATTTGATTCACCAAGTATAGAGGTTACAAGTTCTATATCAGAAGCATTAGGATTATCCAAAATTTCTCTTTTAATAATAGCTGATTGTAGTTTTGTAAAAAAATCTGGTCGTGTATTATCTGGAAGACCTGATGAACTTACTATTTCCGACATCAGACGATTCCTTGGAAGTTCATCTAATACTCCCTCTAAACCTATCTCGGTAACACCAAGCAAATTATCAGCACCAGGAAAAGCTGTAGAAAAAGTACCTTTATCTACATCAGCTGCAAAAACTGTTTGTAAAAGATTTAAAGCATTACTTACTTTACCTTGAGAAACATTTGATAGCTCTGGATCAAACATTCTATTAACAAGATCTGATGCAACATTCATATCTCCATCAGCAATTTGAGCGATAGTTAAAACATCTTTTTGGACTGAATTTAAAGGAGGTCCTGAATGTCTACTATTTGTAACGTTATGTAACGCTTTTGATAAATACGGATTGTTGTTATTATCACTCTGCAACTGAAGTAAAGTATTTACAATGTTTTCAGCAGTTGGAGCCTCAGTATCTAAGTTATTTTGTAAAGCAGATAGATTAGCTGGAAACATACTAACAGCATACTTTGATCCTTTAAAATCTGAAAGAATGTCTTGATCAAGTATTTTCTTAGCTTCTGCCCACTGCCCTGAATTAAAAGCTTGTTCGTAATTAGGGTATACTGCTGTAAAAACTGAAGTATCTCCTATTTCAATTCCATCTACAATATTATTAACTTGAGTTTCAAAGAAAGGAGTTAAAAGTGCGTTTACTTTTTTAGAAAAGTTAAACTTACTCAACACTGATTCAGTAGTAGCGTTGGGATCAAGTATCAGATTTAATACTGCAGCAGCACTAGTACTAGGGTTTTCTCCATCAACGGATGTATAAGGATTAAAAATGTTGGTTGTTTCTTTTTCTCCGTCAGCATTTGTAAAAATAACTCTGTCGCTTGTTAACTCGTTAAAAGTTTCTAAAAGAGTCTTTAATTCAGAATTTAAAAAAGGTATATCTTCTTTATTGATTTTTTTTACTGCTCCAGCCATTTCTTGTAAAATAGAAACACCTAAAGTTTGTGAATCAGTTGCTTTAAATTCCTCAGACTTATTACTTAAATAATTTTCTAGATGCTGGTAGCGTATCTCAACAACATCCTCACGATTTTTGTTAATTGCAGTCACACGAGATGATATATCAGGAAGGTCGGCAGCAGTTAAATTATACTCACTACCAAAACTACCATATATGCTTTGAACTTGTGCAAATCTCTCTTCTAGCTCTGGGATATTTGTTGCAGACAAAACATAGTTATTTAAATTACCTTTAATAACAGTTCTCATAGGGTTAGTAAAAGCACTCTTTTGTTGAGGCAAAGGAGAACCAAAAAATAAAGATTTTACATTCTCATCTTCATTTGGATTAGCTGCATTTATAAGACTCAAAAACTCATTTTCATTTGTATTATCAATTGTTGGATTTTTAACAAAAAAATCATTAATGTTGTCTGTGTAATTTTTAGTAAACTCTACTTTTTTGTTAATTATATTATTAGAGTTAATATATCTCTCTATTCTGCTAGAGTTTAGTTTTTGTATATAATTTAACTCAGCTATAGAATTTGATGCTAAATCAGCTCTAGTTATAGTACCTACATTATCTCCTGAGTTTCTAATTGCAGAATTAAAATTATCTACAGAAAAACTATCTGCATATTTGGCGTTGTATTCGTTAATTATAGCTGAAGCATTTTCGTCATTGTTAGTTATAGCTTTAGAAACCTTATCATAATCAGCTTGGGCTTCTGATAAAAGACTATAACGTGCATCATTTATAAGAAGTTGTTGACTTGCTGTTTCTTGTTTTGCAAGTGCATCAGAAACCTGAGCTGCTGATTGAGCTATTTGAGAAAAAGCTTTTGCTGATCCGTCATCAACAGATGTAACACCTGGTAAAGGATTAAAAGATTTTGGATTTGGTCGTACTCCAGGAGAAGATGTGTCTAATTTAATTGCCATTATTAAAATATTCCTTTCCCTTTAAATGAATCATTAGTGCCAGCTGTTGCGTATTGACCAGCTGCTTGGAACAGAGAACCAACCATAGCATTGTGTCCTTGAGCTGCAGCCATTTCTCCTTTAAACCTGTAACCTCTTGCTTGTAAATTAGCATTGTATTTTGCCATGTCAGCGTTAGCTAAACCTAACGCATACTGATAATTAGCTTTACGAGCAAACTCATTTTGTTCTACAAAAGACTGTCTTGTTTTTTGAGAAATATCATAATCAAATTCGGTTAGCTTATCAAAAGATTCTTTTTCTACTGCCTTCATGTAATCATAACTTGAGTAGTTACTTCCTATTTTTAAAGTAAGGTCAGCTAACGCATTTTCTATCTCATCATATTTTTGATCGTACTTAAAACTATTTTGATTTAAGAAAAAATTCTTATTTGATTCTGATATGTTAGCTTGAGCATTTAAGTTATTAACTTTGCCACTTGATTGGTTTATTACATTCTCTGCTTGATACTCTCCTAATTGCCTAGCACTATCAGCTTGTTGATTCGCCATTTTTTGCTGAGCCTTACCAGTCCTGTAAGCAGAGTAACCACTTAATACAGTTCCCCCAATTGCTGCTGCTGCTGCTACATGTCCCATTAGTTTAAATCAGTTTTTGTAACCAACGAGGCTACGGTTAAAGGATAGGGCTCAGTCTGTTTAATGACAGCAGTTTTGTCAACACCGAAGGTTGAGCCAACGAGTGGGAGTTCTTTATCAAAACCAGTAAACAACGAATCGTTATCATAATTTAAAGAACTAATCAAATTTCTAGTATTAAATTGATTAGCAATTCCAATATCGTATTTAACAGAATTAACTAAAAATGGCTTAACAGAAATAACTCTTATAGTTTCAGCTCCAAAAGCTGGTTTGTTTGAGCCGTCCCATGTGGGATGAATCATTTTTAATTCACCTTCAAATTTCTTACCAACTATAAGAGTGTTTGTATTTGCTGGAATTGTATAGCCTGTAAAAGTATTTGCACTTGCAATCGTTTTTTGTCCTTCATACTTTCCATCAACTACTACGTCTACTAAATCTCCAATTGCATATCCATCTGTAGTCATTGTTATGACTAAATTACCAGTTGAATTTTTTGTGTAAGCTTTAAAAGAATCTAAATGAGAAACAGTCTTTTTCGAATTAGCTGCTCCAGCAACTGGCTCATACACCTGCAATTCGTTTAGTTTCTCAAAAGTATAAACTGTGCCTGTTGTGTCAGTACGTTCTACAGTTGCTATTAAACTATCGCAAAGCTCTGAACCACTTTTTGGCAACACTACTATATCTGTTACCTTACCTAAGTCTTGTTTAGACCAAGCGTAGTATTCTTCCTGTCTGTGGTAAGTCAAACAATACAATAAACCACTGCGAACTAAAACCCAAATTTTTGGAGTAGGAGAATGTTGATAATCTATTTTTATTATGTCATCTGTATTAAAAATAGGAAATATAAACTTAGAAACATCATTTGAAGATGAGTTTGCTATGTTCGCTTCATATTTATATTCAAGCAATCGTGTTCCTGCAGCATCAGGATAAAAAATAGTATTTCCTACAATAACACCTTGTTCTAAACAAGGTTCTTCTTGAGATAACTCTATACGAGCCGTCTTCGGACTAACACCGTATTGATACTGATTAGGAACAACTCTATACAATCCTCCAGATGTCCCTATAACTAAATCTTTTAATGGTAACAACCAAGAAATTGATGCTGTTCTGTTTGCTAACTCATAAGTAAAACCATTAGTGTCCAATACATCTTTATCATCTTCTGTAGGTTTAAAACTACGATCGTTATCAACTTCGCTGAAAAACACAAAATTAGGATTTGCAAAAGTTCCCCCATAAACACGACGTTGCTCATACTTTGCAACCGTTTGAGGATAATTACCAGTATACCAAGCTCCTTTTCGTAAACTTTCTAATTGTCCCTTGTTTTCATATTCTAATGTTCTAGAACTTTTGGGAACTTTATTTAACAACAATAGTGAAATTTGTCTTCCGTTTTCATATTTTATACATTTTGCAAAAACATTTCCAGAAATAAACTCTAGCATAAAATGCCTTCCAACGGTTACCTCACTAGAAGTAAAAGTGCCAGCTTCAGAAGCTATTAAAGTAGCTGAATTAGATATAGTAGTAATAACTATACTTCCAGTTGTTGTAAATAAATTAGTCCCCTCTTCAACTTTATCTGCACTAGCATCACATTTCATTACATCAAAAACTTTTTGAGTGCTTAAATTAGCTACAACGCCATTAGCTAATACTTGGCTTACCTGTGCACCATACTCATTGTTTGGAGCTGCCAAAGAAGATGCTTTTGTTTGAGATAACCCATTAGTGTTAACAAACACTCTATTGCCAGTAGGAATTGCACAAAAACCTGTGTTTTTATTTAAATTTCCGTCAACATCTGGTCCTATTACATAAAACTTTTTTAAGGGTTGTCCATGATAAGACATAATCTTATAAGTGCTTCCTTGAGAAATATTTTCCTGGCTAAACGGTAGATTACTTCGTATAAAATCTACTGGATGATCTTGTGAACCAAGATGTTCTGAAAGTTTTACCCATCTAGTGGTTGTTCTATTTTGACCTACAACTACGTCATTTGATCTACGATCATCTCCAACTCTTAACCAAGAACCCTCAAAACCTTTTCTAAAAACTAAAACATCAGATCTAACATGAATTTCATTCTCTGGAACAAAATCTTGTTCTAGCTGACCAATAGTTTCAACATTAGTTCCTGTTTCTAAATTATCTAACAAAAACAAACGTGCGTCTGGGTCATTTATATCTAAAACACTGCTTACAGGATTTACATAAACTACATCAGCGGTAGGATTTGCTACTTCAGGAAATTGACCTCCTACAGTGTCATTGGTAATCTCCCCTAAATACCATTCACCGTCTATTTGATATTCAACATAATCACCAACAGCAGCTCCGTTAAATGCAGCTTCTTGTTCAAGTTTTATAAGACGAGTTCCTTCTGCCAAAGTAAATTTAATAGATGAGTCTAAAGGAGGTAAATAAGGTTCAAACTCAAAATCTATTTCTTCTAAAGTCCAATTAGTATCTCCCTGAACTGTTATTGCAGTCCCTAAACTTAAATTGGTTCCGTCTGACTCTGTTGATTGAAGAATATCATTTGTTCCGTCTGACTCTGTTGATTGAAGAAGTCTTGCAGATTGAACTAAACCAGTAGTTAACTTAGCTGGTCTAAATGTAGGATGTGTTATATACAAACCATCAGTTTCTGAACTAAAACGCAATAACTCTAGATCACCAAGAGAATAAGGAGAAGAAACAGGAGTCGCTGTTTTTAAAATATTTCCCTCTACTTTATAAACCTCTAACGCTAAAGAAGTAAAAACTACTCTATAACTTAAACCAGTTGCTAGTGTTAGAACTACAGATTTACTGCTTGATATATCAGAAGAAGTTGTCTGTAACCTTTCAAAGCCTTTTCTAAAAACAGCAGGACCTTGTAATTCAGGAAAAAAATTAGTAAATGTACGAGTAGAGCTAGATAACTTTTTTAAGTCGGCTCTTCCGACCATGTTATCGCTAACTAAGCCACCTGAGAAATCTGTATGAACATTGCTATACCTTGCCATAGTTACAATGTGCTTGAATGAACGAAGAACTTCCGTCTGTTATATATCTCTGAGCAGGAGATGATCTACCTTCAAGAACTCTTGCTCGCCTTAAAGCCAAAGTATATTGTTTAAATAAAATTTCATGTCTATTTTCAGAACCAGACAACTCAATAGTCATATTCTGTGCCATGTGTAGTGTTAACAAACGAGTAAGAAAAGCTGGGAGCGTGGTGGCTGCAGAAGATAGATCTGGTACATAAGTATAATAAATATCAACCACAGGTTCGTTGCAGTGAAACAATCCATTATAAAAACTATAATCTGTTATATTATAATGATCTGTAGGGTGACATATTTTTAGAAGAATATTAAAATCACTTGGTAGGTTGTAATAATACTGATACGGCTCAGTAGTGTTTGCAGTAGAGTTTCCAGCAGTTAACTCTACAGACTTCGTATTGTAGCTAAATATATTATCACCAAACACCTCGGTGACAGCTTGTGAAAAAGCACGAGTAGCTATCTCGTAAGTGCTGCTTGTTTCGTCATCAGCATCAATATGAAAACTGCCAACCATTCGAAGGGCAGAATTAAGTATTTTAAGTTTTGTTGCTTCAGTAGGCATTATAAAAAAGAGCACCCCCCTGCCGAAGCAGGGGGACAACTCAGTTATAGATTAGTTACTCTACGCAACGGATTTCGCCAGAAACTTCACCCCACATACGAGAGGCATCAGCTGCCATCTTGAAGTATAGGTAAGGAATATTTTTCTTAGCAGGAACACGCCACATGTCTCCCTTAAGAGCTGTACCAATAGACATCTTAAGAGCTTTTGGAGTAGCAACGATACAACGACGCTCGCTGCCAGCAGAGATAGGAAGTCTTTCACAAACAATGAAGCGGAAGCCCATGAATGTTACGACTGTACCTTCTACTAGTGCCTTGCGTACTGCAAAGTCAGAGCTAACAACTTCTGTTATACCAAGTAGATCATCAATCTGCTTTGATGTAACAAAACAGTTAACAACTTCATCTTGGTTAATAGCGTTAAGCTTTAACATTGTACTACGAGCTCCACGAAGTTTCGCAAGAGATAGTCCAGTATCTGAGGCAGTGCCAGAAGCAGAACCATCATAACCTGAACCAATTGAGAATCCTTCAGTGTTAGAAGTACTATCGACAGTATAGAGCGTCTCAGAACCAGTGATAAGATTACCTCCAGAAGTAGATTGTCCTGCTCCTACAGTATCAGCACCAACCTCAATGATTGTAGCTGTGTCAGAAGCACCAACAAAAGTCTTCGTTACTCCACCGTTTTTACCAGTGTAAGCAGATCCGAAGAAACTGTCAATAATAATATCATCGATCTTACGTTTACCAGAAGCAAGAAGTGCTTGTGTATAAGCGTTCATTGGATCTGTGATAACACGCTTAAGGTCTTTTTCGTCGATATACTTACCGAGTTCATAGTCCTTAAGTCCAATGCGACGTCTGTCGTGTTCGATTTCCCCAAACGGATTGTCTCCGTAACGACTTACATCTTCACTCATTACTGAAGCGATGCCAACACGGTCAAAGTATTGGTACTCTTCAGATTGAGATTCAGATTCGAAATACGGCTGCAGCTTAGATTCAGTTTGTTGGAACGCTTGTTCAAAACCTTCACGGAAAGCAGCAACGTATGATGTTTCAATGTTGTTCTCAGCGGATGTACTTGTAGCGAGGCTATTTGTTGCATCGTACGAGTATCCTTGAGATCCTACAGTTGATAATGCCATAATAATTTACTTTCTTTTTATAATTAGAATTTGAATGAATAGTTTGCGTTGAGCTACCCTTTCGGACTCTTCTAGTTATAACGTCAACCAACGGCTTTCCTAAGCTGTGTTAGGACCTAAAAAAAGGCTACCCCAACAGTAATCGGAATAGCCTAAATTTTATTAGATGTCAAGCAAGTTTACACTAATTAACTTTTGATGGGTACATCTTCGCATATAAATCAGCTCTCTCTTGCAAAATTTGCTGACGTTTATTTCTGTCTGGTATACTTAGTGTAGACGGATTACTCATAATTAAATCATTATGTTGAGCATCAAGCCCAGCTAACTCTGATCTAATATTATGAATTGTTTCAGTTGCAAAGCCAGATGTAGGATTATTTCCTGACAAAGGCAAAGTATCTCCAGAAACTTCTGAAATTCTATGGAAAAGTTTTAATACAGCAGGATGATTTGCAATTTCACCGTTTGTTTCAACTAAATCTTTTAGCTCAGGAATCTCAGAAGTTAACGCTTGGTAAGCTTCGTTTGCTTGCCTTACGTTATGATCAAAGTTATCGCCCCACTCTGTTTTCATAGCAGTTCGATATTCAACGACTTGTTTTTGCTGAGCCTCTGAATCTAAAGTGCTTCCTTCAATTCCCATTTTAATATATTGTTCATGCAACATATCAAACTGAGTTTGAGTAAGACCCATTTTTCCTGCAAAATCAACAAGCTCTTGCTCAGCACCTTCAGGAAGTGTTGGCATTTCTTCAATACCTTCAACAGTGTCTGGTATTTCATACTCATCATTTGCTGGGCGAAGCTGACTATAAAAATTGTTATAGTCCTTTTCCGTCCAATCATCTTGAGGCAGTTGTAATCGTTTTGCACCTAACGCTTTTTGAGCGTTGACTAACTGATCAGCTAAAGACTCAAACGATTTTGTATTTTGCAAAGTATCGTTTGTCTTTAAATGGTCAGGCAAACCATCTAAAAAATCTGTATACTGAGGAGCAATTCCTTCTGTAGAAACAGGTTCTTGAGGTTGTTCAGAAACATCAGAGCCTAAAACGCCCCCTGTTTCTTCTGTTGTTATGACTTCTTCTTCAGACATTTTCTTCTTCTATTTTATTTATTAGTATTTGAGGATCATCTTGACCCATCAAGGATAAAAAACTCATAGCTAATCGTCTACGACCTTCGCACTCTCTTAACTTATCTACATCACTATGAAACACAGGCTTAGTAACATGACACTCTTTTAAAAGAATTTTAAAAAATCGTTTGCCTGGGTCGGTCTTTAGTAAAGACAATAAGTCATCTCTAAGTTGAGCTTTTTCACGCAACTTTAAAACACTTCTTACTTTGTCCATTATATATTTAATAAATTACCAACACCTTCAGGATCTGTTTGCTTAGCTTGTGCAATATCTTTTATTGCTCCAGTGATTTGAGGTGCAGATTGAATTTGTTGTTGTTCTTCAGCTTGCTCAGCTTGTTCGGCTCTCATAGCATTAACTTCTTCTTGAGATTTAACAACTGATGGGTCTATGTTTCTATACTTAGCGTAGCTTTCAAATAATTTAGTTTCGTTTAAAGATTGAAGAATTGTAGGTTCAACTTGAGCTAAAGGTGCTATGTCTTTCATAAACGCACTTATGTCAGCTAGCCTTGTTGCAAACTGTGACTGAGAACTAGGGCTAGAGTATGCTATCTCTAAACTAGCTCCATCTAAACTAGAAGGTCTTTCTGGTAATTCATTTTGTCTGCCTAACAATTCAAAGGTTGCTTCAATAGCAGGACTTAAATACTCTGACTCCATTCTGTTAAGAAGAGGAGCAAGTTGATTTAACATTTGTCCTCTAGTATCCTGAATCTCTAACACAGACTGACGTTCTTTTTTCTCTTGTCTAATAATTTGATCTACAAAGAAAGAACGATTAACAGACTCACGATACATACGAATCATTTCCATTACATACTGTGGCTGATTACCTGCCAATATAGGAGAAGGCTTTTCAGTTCCTGGCTCGTGGAACATAATCTGACGAGAACCATACTTCATTGGAAGCATAATGCTGTCTTCTTCTGCAGTAAGAGTTGGAAAGTTTAAATACTCAGCAGAAGTTAAAGCCTCTTTAACCATCTTATTAAGTGCTCGTATCTGAGACAAACAAGAAAAAGCTGGACCACGTCCGTAAATTTCATCCGCTAGCTTAGACCAACGTGGTACTAGAAATGTAAAATAACTAGAGCCACTTTCTAAAATTGGTTCTGGCATTCTTGGACACCAATACACGACTGTATACTTACGCCCTTTTCCTACTCGACTACCTTTCTTAGCAGCTTTGTCTGTGTTAGGAAAGATAGAATAAATTAACTCATACTTGCTGTGAACAGAATCAGTAGGATTGAAACCTCGCATGTCTTCAATGCCAGGGAACGACTGCATTAACTGCCTAGCAGTTTTATAACACCTGTAATGAACAGTATCTACCGTACCGTACTGGTCTGTGTCAAAAAACACATCTGCTAAAGGTCGAGATCTAAAGTTAACAACTCCTTCAACTTCTGATATCTGAACTGGAGATGTTCCATAAGACCCTATATCTAAAAAACATTCATGCGAAGCAGAATAAAATTGTGACTGTGGTAGTGAGAATTCGTGTAATATTCTGTCTTCGCATGCTTGTAAAAACGATAACTCTTCAGAGTTAAGTAATCCTTGAGGTTTATTCTGAACCCTTAAATAAAACCATCTGTCTGATTTAGGAATTAAATTAGAAGCTAACCCATTAGCAAACATCTGGTTGCACCACACAGCTGTGTCATCGTACAAGATCTTAGAACCATCTTCTTGTTTACTTGTAAAACCGTGATCAAACTTATTTGAATTAGGACGCACATATCTTTGAGAATCCTTAAACATACTATCAAGATTAGATCTTAATAGCTTAAGTTCCTCATAACGTTCAGCTAGTGCGGTAGTCCCACTCATCTAATATAACTTGCCACCAGAACCCAAGGTTCTTTTTGTTTGCGTTCTCTTTGTGCCTGAAGATCGAGCACCTCCAAAACTTCCCAACATTCCTGAAAGACCTCCTGATAAAGTTCTGCTTGGTGCTTTAGCAGCAGTTATAGGTCTACGAGCTACAGGAGCAGGAGGAGGTGGTGGAGCTGCTGGAGGTGGAGGTGGTGGAGGAGGCGGTGGTACTTTAGGTCGTCTCATAATATTTAGCTATGCGTGTTAGTTTATCCCAACTGTACATCTTGGGCTTATCTATGTTGTGATAACGGCAAAAGCTAACTCTGTCAAGTCTAAATGGAGCAAGTTCAAGAAACGTAGCTATTGTTTTCTTAGGTAGACGATGAGAAGCGTACGCAACATCCCAATACTTTCCTTCAGTATCTTCTAGCACTTCTCCTAAAAGTATATAGTTTTTACTCATAAATATATACTTATCTTCATCATGAACATTTATGTATTCATCTAACAAAGCCCAAAAGTCTTCCCCCCAAGAATTATATAAACACACAGCTTCTTCTACAAGAGGAAGTCTGTAGTGGCTACCAATTAATTGCCGAGATTTCATACTGGTGCTTTTGCTTTGCTTTGTTTAGAGTTGGTTGCTTTAACGCTACAGCTAAAGTTCTAAATGCATCAGCTCCGTGAGAGTTTGAATCATGGACAGGAGATTTTCTAAAAACACCTCTGCTAGTATCGAACTCTTTATGATATCCTTTCAACGCTTCAATGCCACGATAGCAATCGTTCTTAGCAAACCAACACTTAGGCAACATTGCACGAACTGCTTCAATGCCATCGATTATTGGTATCTTTCTAACAGTTGTAAATTTTAATCCCATACTTCGTGCAATCTCTAGCCTACTCTTCCCTGTTCCAAGTTCTCTAACTTTGATATCATGCGGTGCATAATGCTTGCCGTAGACAATGTCTTTTTGCACTGCCCATCTTTGCAACTCACGAGCATAGTGAGGCAATCCCTCTCCACTATTCTCGTAGTAGTTAAGAATTCTTATTTCATTTCTGTAAATTTGTACAAACCAAATAGTTGTAGCATCATCCATTCCCAAGTCCCAGGCTGTGTGCACTGGTAAATTAGTCTCTACTTCTATGTTATCTACTATTCTTTTTTCACGATATAGTTTGTTTATCTGATCACCGTAGTAAGCTCCCTCTACAGGAACTTTAAACGAGCACATATACTCAGACTGAAAACGTGCTTCGTTGTTCAGTTCATTACGAGCTGTGCGAAGTTCTTCTGGTGCAATTGCTTTTGTGTCTTTAACAGACAAATGGCTACTATACCACTTGCCGTCGCTTTGTGCTTTTAACAAGATCTTGTAAAAGTGATTCTCACCACGAGGCGTTCCGTTGAATAACGCCCATCCTCCATTCTCTGCAAGGATGGGGTTAATCAACTGCCATGCACTCGGATCTGATATACTATACTCTGAAAATACACACCCTACAGGATTTGCTCCCACCATTTTATCAGGGTCGTCTGAGCCCATAAGCTGTACGACGCTACCGTTCTTTAGGTGGATACGCATCTCCTGTTCGCTTTTTTTCTCTACAAGCTCTCTAGGAAAATAATTTATAAATTTTTTGCCCTCTCCTGTCATACCATTCCAAACAATCCGACGTGCTTGGTTGGCGTAAGGTAGGACATACCAATAAGTGCCAACACGTTGCATAGCTTTAATAGCAACTATGTTCAGGCAGGTAAGATCCTTGCCAGCTCTTCGATGCCACGCAACAACTGCCCTCAACCCACGTTTAGATTGAGACATATACTTTAGCAATGGTAATTGGTAAGCTCTAGGTTGCCACCCCTGAGCTGGTATTTGTACGTTCATTCTTATCTTGGTCGCTTAAAAATTCGTCATATTCACCACCACTCACATCTATTATATCATCCTTCATCACCTTACTATAGTCTACGGTCAATATCTTCATCTCACCTTGAACCGTCGCTTGGACATCGACGCTTTTTAATTTTGGCTGTGTGTAGCTTGCTAGCTCTTTCCATAAGGCTATCTTATCAGGTTTCTTTATTTCTGGATCTTGCGTATACTCCAGAAGTTGCTCAATAGGATTAATCCCACGCTCAGCGAACATTGCGAGTAGTGCCTTCCTCTGCTCAGCTGGCGTGGGAGCTTTAGACATCATATCTAAAAATTCTTTCTTTACATTCAACTGTGCGTCTACTTTCTTCAACTCTTTCTGAGCTTCTTTCATGTCTTCTTCAGCTTTCATTTTGCGACGACGACACCGTGATCGCTTAGCTGATTGCTGCTTAATCACCTGTTTTGGCTTACCTGCTGCGTAGGTTCTACCGTCTGGCTTCTTATCTGGCACTGTGGCACTTATGCACTCAATAATCATTTGTGTCAAGATCAGTTCACACTTATCACACTTGCACCACACTTTATTTGGGTAGGTGTGAACTATCTAATATATAGTAATATCAAGCACTTACGATTTTGTTCACACAATTCACACTTTATTTGGGTAAAACTGATACAAAAACGATTAAGGGGTCAAAAAACTGTGAATTGTGTGAACGATTTTATAAGTCGTTGATAAAGATACTACTAAATAGTTCACACTTGGACCAAAAAACTGTGAGCTAGGTGTGAATTGTGTGAACAAATAGCCAATAATCATGAACCTTTGTTCATTATATCCTCAAATTTTGAAAATTAAATGCCCAGGTAGGGACACCATTACTCGCTGGCTCACAGTTTCCCCCATTGGGGGACCCTGTGTCGCCAGCTCATGTGTCAACACCCACCCCCACCAAGTTTCCAACGCACCTATGCACCCCCTGACCTAAGGGTCAGGAGATGCAGGTGCTATGTTGTATAACTTGTTGGTCGTCAATAGATTAAACATGAATCAAGATTCATATTATCTATTGACTCGTGTTTGCCTAGCCTATCTACCGCCACTCCAGTCACAAGTGACTGAGTGTCAGATAGATAGTATCAGCAAACGCTCGCTCGCTTCGCTCGCGACGCACGTTCCATTCCACATGACAATGTTGCCGATGTCCTCGTCCCCCATGACTTCGTCATCGATAGACGTGTCGACCACCGTGACCCATGCACCTATCTCGCCTAGGACATCTCCACGTTGAGCGATCGTGTGCGACTTCTCGAGAACCGTTACCTCAAGACGGATTGCTTAACGTTGGAGAATCACCACCGCCAGATTCTTAACGCACCGTCGCGTTGATCGCACCAGCTAGAACCTGGATTTTGCATCGTTTGATTCTTAACGCTGACACCACAATATTTTATTCTTAACGTTTAGTTATGAGGTTTGCCAATCAGAGATGTGAGCAAACGCTCATAACTAAACTAAATAAAATATCATGGCATCAGCTAAATCAAACGACACAAAAGTCCAGAACCTATCTGGCACAATCATCGCGATCGGCACTAAATCTGACGATGGCGATTATCCAACTACAATCCGTCTCGAGGACGGTTCTTACGAGAAGGTCTGGCACAGCGACCGCTTACAACGCGGAGCCTCTGTCCAGATCGATCTAGTCACCTGGGATAACGGCTGGGTCGACAAGTATATCGTAGGCTAAAGCCTTCAGGGGGACGAGAAATCGTCCCCCTTTTTCATGTTCCATTCCACTTAACGTCGCGAGCTACGCTCGCTCGCTACTCCAGGAGCCATGATTTCTGCTTACGCACAAATCACGCCAATGAATTTTAGTTACATAAATTGCTAGGCAATTTCTGTTCCTAAAATATCATTGGTTCGCTCCTTCCGTGCCACAGTAAACCCAACAAGATATACCCACAAAAAACAACCAATGATTATTATCAAGATTAGATAACCTCTCGTCGGCTCGCTGACGCTCGGCTGGTCGAGAGAGGTTATCTAATCTCTCAAAAATAATCCAAAATATATAACATATGAAATACAAAATCCTAATATATCTAACCAGACTAGCATCAAGCTTGCATGACCTCCTCCTTACAATTCTCAGCAAAGAGTTTGAGCGTAAGGTAAAAAAGAATCTCAAACACTTAGAGCTCAACTCACCAACAAGAGAGTTGTAGTGTGCGTTTATAGTTCAATCAATAATAACCTATCATATTATGAATCAAGAAGTAAAAGATACAATCACAGAGATTCACAGCACTGAGAAGTATAGTGACTCTAACAAACTAGCCTGGACTCAACTGTTCAGACTTGCTAAGAATGAAGCATCACGTCTTCGGTTACAAACTAGATACAAGAAGTATCGTAAAGATATTATTGTTCCCAGAGAGTCCGATGATATATTAACTAGACTCATCGTCGACTCCTGGATGGCATCAGACAACACAGGTTACATTACTCACAGCCATCCAGATGATGACCGAACAGCTGATGATTGCTCATGCATGCAAGCACTAGTTCGTCAACAGAAACAATTCTTACAAGAGATATTGGAAACGTTGATTGTGGTTCAAGATCCAACGGCACGAGAACGACTATGGGAATTATACGATTCAGAAGTCAATACCAACTTATCTGCTACTGACTATGAAGCATATGCAGAATTTGGTGATGCATCTGAGTTCTATGAGTTCCGTGACCGCACACAACATGATGAAGCGATATCCTTTCAAGAGTATCGCGACAATCTCAAGTTACTAACAGGGATTGATCCTGATGACAACCGTTACTCAGGAACCCCCCCTAAAAAAGACTTCGATGGTCACATCACGTTTAATGCAAAAATGGCTTCTGATCTACAAGACAGAGGTCGCGGTGCAGAGGGTGTGCTCAATGGATTGTATACAAACAGCTATCCAGAGCCCACCTTCTACACTAAAGATCAAAAGCGTAGACTACGCACAACGTTACTAGACTCAGAGAATCTTGATGATGTTAAACTCGCTACATATATGAAACCTATGTCACATGCACGTCGCACACAAATATTAAGCAGACGCAAAGACAAACTACAAACAAGAGAGGCATAGTATATGGATTTAATATTATTTTCACTATTATCTGCAATAGGTTTCCTCCTAGTGCTAGTCAGAATACTAGGTCTTAAACGTGTATTAAAATGGCGTAAGATACTTGATGTTATAATTACCTTCGGATTACCAGCACTTATGCTTGGAACATTCTCAGGTATGTTAACTGCATTCTTTACAGGACTTTGGTTCACAACACTCACTTGGCTGTTGAACACCATAGTGAACCAGGACAGAAGCAAGCTGCCAATTTATGGTAGCCAAGAAACGCATAATAAAACAAATGTTGGTAGCTATTGTTCCTCTCGCTCTTGATGTGGTAAAGTGTGCACTCACTAGATATACATACAGAGTTTTAAGAGATGTTGATAGGTCGGAACAACGCCAACAACGTCGGTATTATCACAACAAATAATATCGAGCCACACCTTTGCAAATGCAGAGGTGTGGCATAACTTTTAACTTAAATGCAATTTAAAGATATAAATTTTGAAAAAGCTTTTGAATACTTAAACAAAAGAGAGAGGTATATACTTGAAAAGAGATTTGGATTAAACAACTCAAAACAAGAAAGTCTTTTTCAAATTGGCAATAAATTAAATATATCAAGAGAACGTGTGAGACAAATAGAGTTAAAAGCTTTACAAAAACTACGCAAGCCAGACTGCGTAAAAGATATACTTAAAATATCAGACCAGGAGATTGAAGAATCATAAAAGAAGCTCTCAAGATATACCTGAGAGCTTCTTAATAAACAACAATATAATATGAACAACAATACAACCTATTCGGCTATTAGAAAAATAAAAGACAATAGTTTGTATATGTCAAGTCATAGAGAGGTAGCTTTTGGTCGTTATGACCAAATAAACAAAATAATATAATATAACTATAGTATTATGGAAAACGAACATACAGTAACTATTCGCTACGGTCTTACAAACAGTATCACTCGTAGCTTTTCTACTGACACTCGTGTATCGGATATCTTATCTGACACAAGTGTCCTTGCAGCATTGTCTGCACCAGAGTCAGTGTCGGCTGTTTCTAACGGTCAAACACTAAGTCGTGATATGTATATCAGCAATTACGACACAATTACTCTGGAGCAACAAGCTTCAAGTAAAGCGTGCTAATTTCTACTGACCGTAGAGATTAGTATTGTGTATCTTGGGCAGCACATCAGTCCTGGTGTGCTGCCCATTTTCTATCAACAATCATATACATCATGGAAGACGAAAAACCTATATCTGAAGAGATTATACTTAAACCAGATGGTTACTTCTACAAACGCAAAAGTGTTACAACTATGCTTATGCACCAAACAGAAGCCATCCAAAGTGTTAAAGCAAAACCTGTTTATCATGTTAATCCTGTAGCGTATACTTTTGTTTCAGATATACTTGGGACAATTAAAAGCACATACTATTCAGCATACGCAGGAGCAACAGACTCAAATGTGTTTTACTTCACTACAAGAATCCCCTGCTTTCCTTTTCCAGGGGCTTCTTTGCAAAGTAATAGAGATGAGAATGACAACATCTACTATACTTTATTCATGCAACAAAACATGAGATTTCCTACACCACCAAATGGCGGTGTTTGTGGTAATACTCTTGAAACATTTGTGTCATATGTTCCTCAAGAACATGAACAACTGTTTGTTACAAGTCAGTATACATTGAAAAATGGAGAGATTAGAGCTCAAGATCCTATGCTGTTTTTGTATGATCCAATTACTGAGAAGTCATACCATCTAAACTTACCAAATGTGTTTAGTGGTCGCGGTCATATATGCACTGGAAATGAGTATCCAAAACACACAGATAAAAGTTTATCGTTAAAGCTACACAAAAATCAATTAGAATCTTTGTTTACATCTATTGCTAACAACGACCTTAGAGAGACTGAGCTAGAACAAGAGTATTTATCTTTTCAAGCTGACGGCACTAACAACCGTAGGCGTGGTCCTGACGAAGGATCAAAACGTTTCTATCAAGAAGTTACAAACGAACACATTCTAGATTTTACAACCCATCTTACTAATGAGCGACTCTTCTCCTAGCCTATACGAAGCTGTTTCAATACTAAGAGGCAGTGTAAGTTTTACATACATAGATGATATTTTACAAAAACAAGATACTGGTTATGAACATCATCTAGCTACTAGTATTACAAAACAAGAAAAACAAGAAACAGATTCATATGTTATTCGTTGGGATGATGTCTTATCTACTGAAGATCAACGTATACTCAAAAAGATTCTGTTAAAATCATACGCTGATGCTGGTCGTAAGAGAGGTGCTATATTGCGTTATATTAAACATTTCAAAACAGAACCTGACATAACAGGTAATAAACTATACGGAATATGCCAAAACAAAAACTAAATACAGTAATCATTGGTGCAGGCGGTGTTACATCGTATATGCTACCAGCTCTCAAAAACAGCTTCGACTTAGAAGCTTACATATTTGACGGTGACACACTAGAGAAAAAGAATCTAGACCGTCAATTATTTCGCAACAACATGGTTGGAGAAAACAAAGCAAAAGCATTGTTTAGACAATACAACTTCAAAAGAAAAGAAGGACAAGCTATTGCAGCCTACTTTGATGAAACCTTGTTAGACACAGAATACAAACTTCTTTTTGCAACTGCTGATTTGTATATTTGTGCAGTTGACAATCATCCTGCACGCAAAGCAATAATTCAAACAGCAGATAGATATCACAAACCTGTAGTTGTATGTGCAAATGAATACCACACAAGCCAGGCATTCATATACGATCCAACACTAGCGTGTGAAAGATCTATGGACTACCATCCGTTTTACAGGTATCCAGAACTTGAAACAGATAAATCAGGTAGCCCAATTAGTTGCCAAGGACTTGCTTTGGAATCAACACCACAACTTGCTATTGCTAATCAAGTAGCAGCATCTTTTGGTAACTATCTGATTTGGAATTGGTTTGGTATGCCACACAAACCAGACACTATTGATTACAAACCAGTAGAGTTTCAGTCTACGTTCAGTAAAATGCAAACTACTACAATGAAAGACTTTGAATATGTCCCAGAAATACATAGTTAACAACAACAAAGTATACGAAGTAAACGATCAAGCATTGTTTACTACGTTCAAAGAACTAACAGTTCCTGAACATGACGTAGTTCCTATTTGGAAAGGTAAAAAAATACCTTTATCAATGTGGAAAACAATTGTTAAGTTTTGTAAACATTCGTATGATGAGCTTAAATCAGAAACTTTGATTTATTTGTTTTACGATGAAACAAAAAATCAACCCTGGTCATACTGGGTTCCACCACAGATCACTAATGGTATGACTGTTAGATCTAATCCTAACCATCCTGCTTGGAAAGAACAACGTGCACAGTATCCTGACACAATGTTTGGCACAGTGCATCACCATTGCAGCACATCAGCATTTCAGTCAGGCACTGACGAAGCTGACGAAACCAAACGAGAAGGGTTACATTTCACCATTGGCAAACTAGACAGCGACACTGATGTTGATGTTCATTTTCGTATGACCATTGGACAAATGCATTCAGAGATTGATGCTCATTTGTATATTGAGATGAACACTGATCCTTTCAAACGTAATTGCTATGTTCCTAAAGAACAACAACTAAGTATTCGTGAACAATTACATAAGCTCGATATTAGAACCATTCTAAATAAGGACATAGACTTTACAAACGAAATGACAAACGTTGAAAAGCCTACTGTAGTTCCAGTAACACAATCAAAGTTTGATGAAAGCTGGCACTTAGGTAGATATGACGATTCTTATTATTCATCAAAAAAAAACGAACACGCAAATTCAAACTGTGATGTTCAAATAATAGGAGAGGATTTTGTAGAAGAGTTTATACAAACAGTATTTTTTGACCCAGATTATGAAGAGATTCTTATTGACTACTATTCTAATAGAAATAATTCGAACAAGCTTTTGGATTATCAAGCAGGAAATGTATACGACACAGACCTCGCAAAAGAGTTATATAAAGCCCTTACAGATGAACAATATAAAGAAGAGTTTCCATTCAATGCACAAAAAAATGACCTCCTGGTTAAACAGTTTTTGGAAAGCCAAAGAAGCTACGGACTTGACTTCACACAAAACGACCTTATATACGGACTTAACAACTATGAGGACAGAGAAGGATTTCAATGCCTGGATAAGGAGGAGCTTTTATGAAACAACAAACGGAAATTGTGTTGTTCAACGGATTGAAAATACTACATCAAACGGTGTTCCTGATCTCTTGGTTATTACATCGGACGTTGTATTTCTCATTGAAAGTAAATTTGAAACTGTTAAGATTCGTTCAGAACAAGCAGCCTTCCAGATTAAAGTTAATGAGGTCACAAAAGGACTTAATAGTTCCTGTATATGCATCACGCTCACTGGATATCCAAAAACTAAGAGATTGGTTGTAAATCTTTTTGATAAAAGTGTTGTTACAAAAGAAGGAGTTAAATGTAAAAATCAATTTATGTTTACTCTTGATCAAGAAGGCTTTAAAGAATTTTATAACTATTTTATCTATACTCCCAATGCGAGTCCCTGATGAAGACAGTTACTCCTTGCTACTGTTCAAAAAGCAAGGACTAGGCGACACACCGAGTCCACTCAGTCCTGTTAGGAAGCAGTCTACTCACAATCTATCCTAGATAAACTGGTTAGCATCAAACGTTGCTAATCAGCCAATTTACATATGAACGCAGATCCCACACATGACTCAACAAACAGTGCAAGAGAATTTTACAAAGCAATAGATAACAAAGCTAGAAGAATTCTTAAACATGACCCATGCTTTCAATACAGACAAGCTGTTAAAAAAGGTGTGCAATCTGGGTTAATTAGAAAAAAAACAGACATAGAAATTCACAATGAACTTTTAAAAAAACCTTGGATAAAGGTAAACGAAATTATAAAAAACAATGAACACCAATAATGCAGCAACCTTTATTTGCACCAGAGTCTAAATGGAGACCACCTAATATATTACCACAACTAAGTGATATAGTAGCTATTGATTTAGAAACTTGCGATCCAAACTTAAAACGCAGTGGACCAGGCTACAAACGTAACGACGGAAAAGTTATAGGTATAGCTCTAGCAGACAAACATCATTGTTTGTATTTACCTTTTGATCACCTTGGAGGTGACAACCTAGATAAAAGAATAATTGTATCATATGTAAATGATGTAGTTGGCAAATGCTCAGAAGTAATAATGGCAAATGCTATGTATGATCTCGGCTGGCTTGAGACATTAGGGATAAAAGTCTCTTGCCCAGTCCGAGACATTCAAGTTGCAGAAGCACTTATTGATGAAGAATGTTTTTCATACTCACTTAATACTATTGCTAAAAAGTATTTAAACATTGAGAAACAAGAAGAAGATCTTAAAGAAGCAGCAGAAGCCTGGGACGTAAATCCTAAAGGTGAGATGTGGAAGTTACCTGCTAGATTTGTAGGTAAGTATGCAGAAATGGATGCTCGTCTTACATGGGACGTGTATCAACAACAGATACCTATTTTAAAAGAACAAGATTTATGGAAAGTATGGGAACTAGAAACAGAGTTAATACCTGTTCTATTACATATGACTATGAAAGGTGTGCCTGTAGATTTAGACAAAGCAGATATACTTAACAAACAACTAAAACAAAAAGAAATTAATCTTAGAAAACAATTTGGAGATATAGATATATGGTCTCCTCCACAACTAGCTAAATATTGTGAGAGTTTGGGTTTGATTGTTCCACGAACTGAAAAAGGTAATCCATCAGTATCTAAAGATTTCTTACAACATTGTGAACATCCAGAAATAAAATTAATATATGAAACACGTCTTATTAACCGTCTTAGAAAAGTTTTTGTCGAAGATATCATCTTGCAGCAAAACTATAAAGGACGCATTCACGCAGATTTCAAACAAACAACCAGTGACAGTGGTGGGACTAGATCAGGACGCTTATCATCAGCTAATCCAAATATGCAACAAGTTCCCAAACGAAGTGAAATTGGAAAAGCTATTCGGCAGTTATATATCGCTGAGCCTAACAGCTTGTGGTGCAAAGCAGATTATTCTAGTCAAGAACCCAGACTCCAAGTCCACTACGCATTGCATGGACAATTTGGACGACCACTCCCAGGATCAGTTGAAGCTTTAGATTCGTTTCTTAAAGGTGAAAAATTATATACATTCTTTGAAAAAACAACTGGCTTACCTTATGACACCTGCAAAATGCTTTGCCTTGGGATTTCGTATGGGATGGGCAACAAAAAAATGGCACAAACGCTTGGACTTTCAACTGAAGTCTGTTCAAACACAATGCAAAAATTTAATAAAGAAGCTCCGTTTTTAAAAATACTTTTTGATAATGTAATGAACCAAGCAAATAAAAAAGGTTACATTAAAACCATACTAGGTAGAAGAGCTAGATTTGATTTTTGGATGCCCTCTTTTAATGACCAACCAGTAAAAACTTTTAAAATAGCAAAAGGTAGATATAAAGATCAACCTTTGTTTAGAGCTTTTACATCTAAAGCACTAAACAGACTTATACAGGGCAGTGCAGCAGACCAGGCAAAAGTTGCAATGGTTAACACATACAAAGCAGGTCACGACTTAAGATTACCAGTCCACGATGAGATTAATGTTATGGTTGATTCTGAACAAGAAGCTAACAAAATAAAAACAATTATGGAAAATGCTATACCATTAAAAGTTCCTGTTGTAGCAGACATAGACTTGGGACCAACTTGGTGTTAATTATGGAAGACGACTCAATATTATTCGAAGCATACCACCTTGTAAACAAAGATAGAAAAGAAGACTATGGTGATGTTTTAAAAGATTTTACTAGAACTTCAACCATATGGTCAAGTTTATTAGAAGATAGGTTAAAAAGTAACTTGACACCAGTTGATGTCGCTGTAATGATGATAGCTCTCAAATTATCAAGAACTGCTTTTAAAAAAGACAAGAGAGATAATTGGGTTGATATCGCAGGTTATGCACATCTAGCTGACTTGTGCTCTAAACACAACAATAATAACAATGAATAATGAAACAAATATTACTATCACTGAAAGTGAAGATACTTCAGATCTTGTTGAAGATGCTGAAGCTACTGTCGTGCAAAACGACTTGGCAGAAATTAGGCAATTGGGTGATACACTCAATAACCTCGATCAAGAAATACTTAGAATCGAAGCTGAAACAAGTAACCTAAAACAAAAACGTAAGCAGGTAGCAGAAGAGTTAATACCTGACTTAATGAATAAATGTGGTTTATCTTTAATTCAACTAAGCAATGGATCTAAAATACAAATCAAAGAGTTTGTAGATGCTAGAATCAAAGATCCTAATGTAGCATTTGAATGGCTTAGAGAAACAAACAATGATTCTATTATTAAAAATGAGATTACTATTAGTCTTAATAAAGGCGAAGATGAAACTGCTCGTAACATTCTCGCAACACTAAAAGAAACATTTGATGTCGACGCTGGTTTAAAAATCGGTGTTCATAACATGACACTAAAATCTTTCTGCAAAGATGCTTTGGCAAATCCAGAGCTTGCAGAATCCTTACCTCGTGAAGCTTTCGGTATCTACGAAGGTCAACGAGCGAAAATAACCAACTAACAGAAAGAAGAAAAATATGGCATTTGATATTACAACAGTATCAGGTCAGGGAACAGAGAACCTCGATTCAGGTGGTTCTTCTTTACCCTTCGTAAAGTTGTTGCAGGACTTGAGTCCTCAACTAAAAGCTCAGAAAGATGAATACATCGAGGGCTCTAAGTCAGGTGATCTTATGTTTGCAAAAACACAAAGCATCATCCAACAACCAGCAAGGATATTACCTTGTTACACAAAATCCATTTACACAGAATGGATTCCACGATCAAAAGGTGGAGGCTTTGTAGGCAACCATCCTTTAAACATTGTTAGTCACAAAGACTATCAAAAAGGTCGTGAACGACAATACGATGAATGGCTTGGTGATAACGAGCTAAAGTTCACAACATACTGGTTTGTTCTACTAGAACAAGACGGAGTTTGGGAACAAGCAGTTATACCATTCACTTCCTCACAATTGCGAGTATCACGCAAACTCACTGGTGACATCAATAAGTTCCGTTATCAAGAAATGGACGTGAAGCCACCATTGTTTGCACAATCATGGGAACTAACCTCTGCGTTAGAAACCAGCAAGAATGGAGATGATTACTACAACTTCAACTTCGCAGAACCAAAAGTCCTTGACTTTGAGGCTGATGAAACGTTGTTGTCTTTAGCATCAGAGACATTCAAAAGTGCATCTGATACACCGTTGTTACAAACTAGCGAACAGCCAGTTATGTTAACATCGGAACAACCGTTCTAACACGGTGTCCCATCTCACACTCTTTGTTTTGATTGTTCATACTAAAAACATTCGTGAGATGGGACTTAACTTTCCTGGGACGCCCTTGAGATGGGGCTAAACGAACAGCCGTAGCGTTAATACGGATCGCACTAAGGAGGCGTGAGGTAGTGAGAAGAATTCTACCATCCTTAACATTTTTTTTATGTCATTACCAGTAGCAGATTTAGCCTTTAGATTTCATGAATTATTTACATGCAACACTGAAGTATATGGGCAAACTACACTTACTGGAAAAACCAGAGAACGAGACGGCAAGACTGATTCAAAATCATTCTTAGTTAAGTCTGAGTTAAACACTGATATATGGGAACAACATCTTAGAGGAGAAAAAATTATTGGATGCACTCCTTTAATTAATGAAGAGAATGTTAAATGGGGAGCTCTTGATATAGATGTATATCAAAACGCTAATACAATAGAAAATATTTTAGATTCTATTGTAGAACATAAGCTACCTTTTATACTATGCAGGTCTAAGTCAGGTGGTGCTCATGTATACATATTTTTTTCAGAAGAAATATCTGCAGTTGCTGTTATTGACAAACTAAAGTCTTTCTCTGCATTCTTTGGTCAGGGTGCTTGCGAGATATACCCTAAGCAACCTAAAATAGGTAATCGTAAAGATAACAGCAAATATGGCAATTGGATAAATATGCCATACTCTGGCACTCCTACATTACAATACGCTTTTAATTGGGATAAAGAAGCTTTAAATCCAGAACAGTTTATAGAATTTGCTGTTTCTAAAAAGTTAAACAAAGCAAGCTTTAACGACTTAAAAGTTCCTGCGTTAGATGAAGAAGCATTACCAGACGGACCACCATGTCTTAATTATATATTTAAACATAACGCAAAACACAGTGAATCGAGAAACATCACATTAGCTAATGTAGCTGTATACTTAAAGAAAGCATATCCAAGTGAATGGAAGTTAATGCTTTCAAAGTTTAATAGAAAATTCTCAGAACCTTTAGAAGATAGAGAAGTAGAAAACATAATTAAATCTTACGAAAAGAAAGATTATAAATATCAATGTGCTAACAATCCATTGTGTAAGTATTGTGACGCTAAACTATGTGGACAACGTAAATACGGTATAGGTCAAGAAGAGTTCTTACCTAATAACCGATCACTTATACAACTTAAAAGCGATCCACCTTTATGGTTTTTAACTTTAGATGATGCTGAAATACAACTTACAACAGAACAATTTGATAACTTTAATCAGTTTAATCAACGTGTAATGGAGCGTTTGTTATTTAAGTTTCCTCCAATTAAACAAGAAGACTGGATTAAACAACAAAACTTATTGCTCAAAAATTGCACACAGATTGAAATACCTTTTGAGATGACACCTATAGGTCAGCTTGTAGAATATGTATCAATGTTTTGTGCTACAGCTAGCGACAATGCTAATAACATAAAGCTTGGACCAATCAAACAACATGGATGTTTTTATTTCCGTATGGTTGATCTAAAAGATTATTTAGGACAACAAAGATTTAAAGAGTTACCTGATAACAAAATACTATCTGTAATTAAACAAGTGTTAAAAGCAGATGCTGTAACTCACACAATAAAAGAACCTGTTAAGCTTAATGTAAGATGTTGGAGAGTTCGTAGTGAGGTTTTGGAAATTAGTCCGTCTCATTCATTACCTAATTTAGAAGATGAAAATCCCTATTGAATTTATAATGTGTATAGCAATGATTGAATCAGGGCAAAACCCTAATGCAATCGGTGATAACTACGAGTCTTTAGGCATCCTACAAATCCAGGAAGCATATGTAATAGATGCTTCTTCATATGCAAATGCTAATTGGACACACGAAGATGCTTTAGATGAAGACACAGCTATAAAAATATTTTACGCTTACATGTATCGTTATGCTACTAAAGAAAGATTAGGTCGTGAACCTACATTAGAAGACATTGCTAGAATACATAATGGGGGACCAAATGGTTATCTAAAACTTTCAACAATAAAATACTGGAACAAAGTTAAACAACTATATGACAAACACCACAATATATGTAGCAAGTGCTGGGACAGGTAAAACTACAACACTTATGGACATTGTCACTAAATGTCTAGAAACTACAACTCCTGACAAAATTTGTTTTACTACGTTTACTAAAGCTGGTGCTCAAGAAGCTATAGACAGAGCTTTAATAAAAAACACAAACTATTCCTTATCAGATTTTAAAGCTTTTAGCACATTACATGCTTTATGTTATAGACGTATACCACGCAAGCAAATGCTTGGTAATGAAGATTATAAATTATTGTCAGAGCTTACAGGATATAATATATCTGGTAATACAGCTTATGATTCATCTGGTATTTTGTATTACAACAATACAGGTGATCGTATATTATACTATAATAGTTTAGGACGTAACTTAAAAATATCTGCTAACGAAGTATTATCCTTACAAATAGGGGCAAAATTGACGGCAGAACATCTTGAGGAGTTTAATCAATTCTACAAAGAATTTAAGATACAAAAGAATAAATACGACTTTACTGACCAGTTGGAAGAATATATAAGGCAAGACATAAAGCCTAATTTTGATTATGTATTTGTTGATGAAGCTCAAGATTTATCTCCGTTACAATGGGATGTTATTAATTTTATTAGTCAAAACTGCAAACAATTATTTATTGCAGGGGATGATAAACAATCTATATTTAAATTTGCTGGTGGCGATCCTAAATCACTAATCAACAAAAAAGGTAATAGAATTGTATTAGATACATCGTATAGACTACCTACAGCTATCTTAAAATATGCAGAAAAAATAGCTGATAGAATAAACGAAAAACAAGATTACAAAGTTAAATCTAAAAATGACAACGGACACGTTCAAAACGTGCATAGTTTATGTGATTTAAAATTTAACAATAAAGAAACTTGGTTTCTTCTATGTAGAAATAAAACTTTATTGTCTATATTTGAACATGAGCTTATGCGTCAAAAACAACTGTTTGTATCCGCAAGTTCTAGTTCTTTGTTTAATCATCAACAAATAAAATTTATACTACTTTGGGAAAGACTCCGTCGTGGTTACAAAATTAAAGCACTTGAGCTTAAAAAACTATATCACGATTATCTACCAACAGGTAGTGTAGTAAAAAGAGGTTGTAAAAAACAACTAGATATAATGCCAGATAATGAATTGTTTGACAAAGATGATTTAAAAAGTAATTTTGGATTACTATCAACTGATAAATGGAACACAGTATTTAAACTACCTGAGTTTACAAAAGATCTTTTATTAAAAGCAGAATCAGAAGATAGATTAGACAACGCAAACAACATAGAAGTTAACACAATACACGCTACAAAAGGTAGAGAAGCTGACAACGTAGTTATTCTACCTGACATGTCAGGCATTACTTACAAAGGTATGCTGCGTGATCCAGACAACGAACATAGAGTTTTTTATGTAGCAGCAACTAGAGCTAAACAAAAACTATTTGTTCATTCACCAGTAACAACACAATTTTATAAAATGCCAAGATGATTTACAAAACTAAACCTTTAAACCATCAGTTTGACGCTGTTACTAGATTCCATAATAAATATTATGGAGCTCTGTTTTGTGAAATGGGAACAGGCAAAACTAAAATAATGTTAGATATTTTACAGAACAGCAATAGCAACTTTGATGCTGTTGTAGTAGCACCTAATGGTTTACATCATAATTGGACACTTAATGAAATACCTAAACACATAGACAATGTAGAAGTTTACTGTTGGAAAGGTCCCATAAAAACTAAACGTGGTAAACAAGACATTGTTCGATTTTGCAACCACACAGGTAATCGCATATTCTTAATAAACATAGAAGCTTTAAGAACAAAACCAGGTTATTCAACAACAGAACAGTTTACAAAAACTTTTAAACCTAATTCACATTTTATTGTTGATGAGTCAACATGCATAAAAAATCCAAAAGCTTTACAAACTAAAAATGTTTTAAAGTTATCTGCTACTTCATTGCGTAGATGGGTCTTAAACGGAACACCAATAACACAGTCTCCACTAGACCTGTTTACGCAATGTCGATTTTTACATAAAGAAGCTATTCCTTATAACACCTATACAGCTTTTAAACATCAGTTTGCTATAGAACAAACAATAAATATGGGAAGTAGATCTTTTCGTAAAGTAGTTGGGTTCCAAAACTTAAATCAACTCACTGAGCTTTTAGAACCATTTACATTACGCATAGAAAAAAAAGATTGTTTAGATTTACCTAATAAAACTTTTGAAAAAGTAGTTGTTCCTATGACATTGGAACAAGAAAGAGTATACACTTCTATGAAGAATGATTGTATTGCTTTGTTAGAATCTGGTGCTCTAGTTACAACAACTTTAGCGTTAACAAGAATCATTAAACTTCATCAAATACTAACAGGGTTTATTACCTGCGATGATAGCACAGAACACGCTATTGAAAACAACAGGATAGCTGCACTTCTGCAAATAGCAGAGACAACACAGCCTTTAGTTGTGTTTTGTGCTTACAAGTTTAATGTAAAAATAATATTAGAAGCATTACAAAACAAATTTCCAAATGCTAATATTGTGCAATACACAGGAGATGTGTCAGATAAAGTGCGAAATAAAGGCGTTCAAGATTTTCAAGACGGTAAAGCACAATTTTTTATAGCTACGTCAGCAGCTTCTAAAGGTTTGACACTTCACAAAGCATCTACTATGGTATACTTCTCAAACAACTACAGTCTAGAAACTAGACTTCAAAGTCAGGATAGAATACACAGAATTGGTCAAAACAACAAATGTACCTACATTGATCTTGTAGTGCCTAAAACAGTAGATGAACAAATATTAAAACGACTAAAAGAAAAGAAAGAATTATCTAGCATGGTGTTAGATGATTTGATAGAAATAATAAAATGAATTCACCATTTGACCAAAAAGCAACAGACATTCTACAAAAAGGTTTAGAAGTCATGACTAAAGCTTGTGACGCTTTAACAAAACAAAACGATCAGTTGAACAAAGACATAAAAGGTCTTAAGTTAAAGATTCAACGATTAGAAGAAGAACTAGTAATATATAAACAATGAAAAAATCAGATGTTGTAAAGAAGTATGTTGAAAAGTTCCCAGACATTGGAAACAGAACTTTAGCTAATCTAATTTACAAAGAACATCCGAATTTGTGGACAACCAAAGAAGCAGCACGTTCTTCTGTTAGGTATGTAAGAGGTAACATTGGTAAAGATGTTAAAAGATTTGCCAGTCACCCTAAAAAAAATGGTGTTGCTGGTGAGTATAAATTACCTAAATCACTTAACAAAAAAAAATCAATAGTCCGTATACCTGATGGCACAACGCTTATACTAGCTGATGTGCACATACCATATCACGATGTTGAATCTTTAGAGTGTGCTTTATCACATTTAAATAATCCTACAAACATTGTATTAAACGGAGATGCATTAGACTTTTTTGCTGTTAGTCGCTGGGACAAGGATCCTGATGCACGAGACTTAGCTGGTGAGCTACAAGCTAGCCGTCAGTTTCTTATGCACCTCAGAGAAAGATTCCCAGATTCCAACATATACTTTAAAATAGGTAACCACGAAGAGAGGTGGGAGACGTATTTATGGAGAAAAGCACCAGAAATTTGTGGTGTGCCTGACTTCAAATTATCCAAGTTACTAAGATTCGAAGAACTAAACATCGAAGAAATAGGAGGTCGCCAGCTTGCTAAAGCTGGTAGCCTTTGGATATTACATGGTCACGAGTTTCCAGGAGCCTTTGACCCAGTTAACTTTGCTCGGACTTTACAAGTCAAAACAGGATGTTGTACCATCGCTGGTCACAAGCATAAAACCAGCCAACACGCGGTCAGGAGGATGAATAACGATACTATCAGTTGTTGGAGCATCGGCTGTCTCTGCGACCTCGATCCTGACTATATGCCTGTGAACCAATGGAACAGAGGATTCGCTGTCGTCACCCACAAGGGCAAGAAATTCAGCGTAGATAATTACAGGATCGTTGACGGAGAAGCCCACCGTTAACTAGCAATTTCAGGGCTAGTAGAAGGTGTGGTTTGAGTTCCAATATCAGGACTTGATGTTGTGCTTGATGTAGTTTGTTTTGGCATAATGTTAAGTTTGTGTTGTAAAGGTAGAACTGTCAACATACTTTGCTGTGTCATAAGTGCCAGTAGTGCTGCTAGATTTTTTATGGTCTTCAAATGACGTTACAGACAAATCAGCAATTACAAAATTAATTCCTCTAAAAAATAGATTTGTTCCAATATTAAATGAATTA
>MDTC01253699.1_pt1 | contig 42768 bp, 45 predicted proteins | sample 811181 | NCBI WGS metagenome assembly MDTC01 (sample SAMN05326644, study PRJNA326480) | marine metagenome | isolation source: seawater | place: Pacific Ocean: North | collected 2011 | reverse complement strand
TCCGCTTCCGCTTTTTTCTTCTTCTCAGCGGCTTTGCGCTTTTTCTCCGCTTCCGCTTTTTTCTTCTTCTCAGCGGCTTTGTGCTTTTTTTCCGCTTCCGCTTTTTTCTTTTCTTCTGCCAGGCGTTGTTTTTCTTTTTGTATTGTCGTGAGATCTACCGCTTTTGCCTGCACTGGTCGGGCCGGCGTGGGTTTGATTGTCTGCGGCTGAAACCACAGGCTTACCCCGAGTAGCGCCCCAAACACAATATGGATAAGAACAGCATAAACAAACGCCCGCACTGGGCTGGCAGCGTTACGCGGGCTGCGACTCACCGGGGATCAGTTTTCCAGCGAGTCGGTCACCAGTCCGACACCCGGAACACCGGCCTGTTGTAGCAACACCATGGCCTGGACAACAGCGTCGTACCGGACACTTTTGTCTGCGCGAACCAGAAACTCCGTCTTGGGGCTATTGCGCAGCACGATGTCCGCCTTAATCCGGATTTCCTGGATACTTTGGATCGGGTTGGGGTCATCGTTAATGAAATACTGTTCGTCTTTGTCCACATGTACCACGAAAGGCTCACCGCTCTCCTCGGACACCGCCCGGGCGTCAGCCTGGGGTAATTCAACACTGACCCCCTCCATCAGCAGGGGCGCAGTCACCATGAAAATCACCAGCAATACCAGCATTACGTCGATATATGGCACGACGTTGATCTCGCTCATCTGGCGTTTTTGGCGTCTTGGGCGCATCAATGTGACCCCTGAGGTGCTCAGCTGCGACGCTGGCCGCTGACGGCCTGGCGATTCACGATACTGACGAACTCTTCGACGAACACATCGTAGCGGCTGATCAGTGACTCGGCCCCGGCAGAAAAACGGTTATAGGCGATTACCGCCGGGATTGCGGCAAAAAGGCCCATGGCAGTGGCTATCAATGCCTCAGAGATTCCTGGCGCTACGGTTGCGATAGAAACACTCTGCATCGCACCCAGGGAGCGAAAAGAGTTCATGATCCCCCATACCGTGCCAAACAGACCCACGTAGGGGCTGGTCGATCCGACCGTGGCCAGGAACGGCAGGTGGGCTTCCAGTGATTCGACTTCACGACTCAGTGCTACCCGCATTGCCCGCTGCACACCCTCAACCAGATCGGTGCGCTCTATTGCTGTATTGCCTGCAAGCCGGTTGTATTCCCGGTAACCCGAGACAAAGATACTGGTCATGCCGATTGGCTCTACGCCGCCTTCGGTACAGCGCCGGTAAAGACTGTTGAGCTCACCCCCGGACCAGAAATCAGCTTCAAAATCATCAGCTTCCCGACGCAGTTTTTTTAGAATATTGGCCTTGTTAAAAATAACAGTCCAGGAGACCAGTGATGCCAAAACCAGAATCAGCATGACCAACTGCACCAACACACTTGCCTGTAGTACCAGCTGTAGTATCGACAGGGATTCGTTGCTTACTGCGAGTCTGACTGCTTCATTCATCAGTGATTGTTCTCGTTTGCGAAAAAACCCGGTAGCGGCCGAGGCCGCAACGTATGAATATCAATGCAGGCAAGTCGCACCTCGCCACTGCACAACATTTTCCCTGCCCGTGTCACATCCTGATGGAGCATCACACTTGCGGGTCGTCGGCGAATCACCCGCACGGACACATCCAGGGTGTCACTCAAGTGCGCTGGCTGCAGAAAGTCGAGCTTTACCGAACGGACAACAAACATCTCACCGCTATCACAGGACAATATTGCCGGGTCTGCGCCTCGTGAGCGCAGCCACTCGCTTCGGGCCCGCTCCATGAATTTCAGGTAGTTGGCGTAATAAACGATCCCCCCAGCGTCCGTATCCTCATAATAGACCCGCACCGGCCAACAGAATACCGACTGCGACTCTGTCATGCGCAATACAACCGATCTTCATCAACGGGTTTGACCCTATCGGAAAAACCCTGCGCAACAATGTCAACAGCATGATGATTTCCTGACCTTTTCATGGCAGTGTGTATTTCAGGACCCATCGCGAAACAGTCCCGCCTGAGGAGCCTCACTGGCCGGTGGGGCCAGGCCGAAGTGGTGGTAGGCGGCCCGGGTAGCAGCACGTCCACGAGGCGTGCGCATCAAAAACCCAGACTGAATAAGGAAAGGCTCAACAACATCTTCCAGTGTGCCGCGCTCTTCGCCGATCGCGGCAGCAAGACTTTCGACCCCAACCGGTCCCCCATCAAACTTCTCCATAATCGCCAGCAGCAGGCGCCGATCGAGCGCATCAAGACCAAAACTATCGACCTCAAGCAGATCCAGCGCCTGATCCGCGACGGCACCGCTGATAGTGCCATCTGCCCGGACCTGGGCATAATCACGAACCCGGCGCAACAATCGGTTGGCAATGCGTGGCGTACCCCGACTCCGCCGGGCAATCGCGTCAATGCCGCTGCTGTCACTGGAGACCCCCAGAATCCGCGCTGAACGCTCCACGATCATGGCCAGTTCTGCGCTTTGGTAAAACTCCAGACGTTGCACGATACCAAAACGGTCACGCAGCGGAGAGGTAAGCAGGCCTGCACGGGTTGTCGCCCCCACCAGGGTAAAGGGTGGCAGGTTGAGTTTTATTGAACGGGCCGCCGGACCCTCACCGATCATAATATCAAGCTGGTAATCCTCCAGCGCCGGATACAGGATCTCCTCTATCGCCGGACTCAGACGATGAATCTCATCGACGAAAAGCACATCATGAGATTCAAGGTTAGTCAAGATTGCCGCCAGATCTCCGGCTTTTTCCAGAACCGGACCTGAAGTCTGGCGCAAGCTGGCCCCCATTTCGTGGGCCAGAATATGCGCCAGCGTCGTCTTGCCCAGGCCCGGCGGACCGAATACCAGCACATGATCCAGCGCCTCGGCACGACCCTTGGCAGCGGTAATGAAAATATCCAGTTGCTCGCGGACCTGGGGTTGACCTATAAATTCATCCAGCCGTACCGGGCGCAAACTTCGATCAACAGCCTGCTCCTGGGGAGTATCAGTCCCATCCGTCGGATTAATGAGGGGGTCCTGGCTGCTCATGGGGTCTCTTTGGAGAGCATCCGCAGTGCCTCGCGAATCAGGGATTCGACCGCCGGGTCACCATCGGTATCAATCGAGCGCACAGCACGGCCCGCCTCAGTCGCCCGGTAGCCCAGCGCCACCAGGGCACTGATCGCGTCCTGCTGTGGGGTAAGCGTGGCGCCAGGCGTTTCAACAGCGGTATCACCCACCGCATCAAGCCGATCGCGCAACTCAATAACCAGGCGCTCAGCTGTCTTGCGCCCGATACCCGGGACTCGAGTCAACTGGGCAAGATCACCGGCACTGACACAGGCCACCAGTTCGTCCGCAGTCAAACCTGAGAGGATGGCCAGTGCCACTCGCGGCCCTACCCCGCTGATCTTAAGTAACATACGAAACAGATCGCGCTGACGCAGGTCGGTAAAACCGAAAAGCAGGTGAGCATCGTCCCGGATAGCCAGGTGGGTATACAACGAGACACTGGCTCCAATGTCGGGCAGGTTATAAAAAGCCGTCATTGGCGCATCGAGCTCATAGGCAATACCGCCGACATCCACCATGAGCTGGGGTGGGCGCTTATGCACCAGTTTACCGCTGATCTGGCCAATCACGGCCGCACGCCTCCTGCCTCGCTCCCGACGGTCTCGGATTCGGCAAGGACCCGGCGCTTTTCCCCCTGGGACAGGTGCAAGTGGCAGATCGCACAGGCGAGGGCATCGGCAGCATCCTGTGGCGGATTGCGGTCCATACCCAGTAGCACTCTTACCATATGCTGAATCTGCTGCTTAGTGGCCCGGCCGGTGCCAGTAACCGCACGCTTGATTTCCAGGGCACTGTACTCGCTGATCTCAAGTTCATTATTAGCCAAAGCCAGCATCGCGCTCCCGCGGGCCTGCCCCAGCACAAGAGCCGATTGGGGGTTTGCTGCCATGAACACTTTCTCGATGGCTCCAACCGCCGGGCGGTACTGCGCAATCGCCTCCTGTATATGTTCATAAATCAGAACCAGCCGTGATCCGAGCGGCCCGTTGCCAGCTCGGACACACTCACTGTAAATATAGTGCAAGGACTGACCGCGTGCCTCTACCACGCCGATACCCGTAACCCGGGATCCCGGATCAATACCGATTGCTCTGAGATTTTCCACGGACATGCCGCACCGGGCCTTAACCCGCCTGCGCTGCCTCCTCAGGGAAACTTGCGTTGGTGAATACGTCCTGCACGTCGTCCATTTCTTCGAGCGCATCGACCAGATTGATCACTTTCTGGGCATCGTCTCCCTGTAGCTCGGTCTCGGTAGCAGGACGCTGAACCACCTGCGCAATTTCGGGCTCAAGACCCGCTTCCGTCAACGCGTTATGCACGGCATCGAATACGCCTGGATCCGTACTGACCTCGATCGAGCCATCCGACGCTGTTTCAACCTCTTCAGCCCCCGCAGCAACTGCCGCCTCCATGACGACTTCTTCATCGGATCCAGGGGCAAATACAAACAGACCTATTTTGCTAAAGAGGTAGGCAACCGAACCCTCGGTGCCCAGATTGCCGCCGTGTTTGCTGAAAAGATGGCGCACCTCGCCTACGGTACGGTTGCGGTTATCGGTCGTGCAATCGATCAGAACAGCCACTCCTCCTGGAGCATAACCCTCGTAGCGAATCTCCTCGTAGGAAACCCCTTCAAGCTCCCCGGTTCCTCGTTTGATCGCGCGATCTACCGTATCACGGGTCATGTTCGCCCCAAGTGCCTTATCGATCGCAGTGCGCAAACGGGGGTTGGCTGCAGCATCGCCGCCACCCGCACGGGCGGCCACGGTGATCTCGCGAATCAACTTGGTGAATAACTTGCCACGCTTGGCATCCTGGGCTGCCTTGCGAAATTTAATATTCGCCCATTTACTGTGTCCCGCCATCTCGGTAACTTTTCTCCCAGCTTGAACTACCTGAATCGCCTCACCAGCGTCGATTAACAGTGTGATTACACCAGTTCTTTGACCACTTGTGCCAGTGCGGCCCGATTTGTCCATGACCAAAGCGTATTTGCCGCAATCGACAGTGCTTCCCACCGACTTTGGTCATGCTCCGCTGGGTTCAGCCTGACAGCACAACGGGCGGGCAATTCCAGTGAGAAGACGTGTTCCAGGTTATCCACCACGCCCGGTTCATATACATGCCGGTATTCCGGCAAGATGCGAAATTGCCGTGCACTATGTCGATCACACCAACCTATTTGCGACCGGATGCCGGTTTCTTCAAACAGTTCACGGCGCGCCGCCTGCGCTGGCGTTTCCCCACCCCACTCCAGGCTTCCTGTTACCGATTGCCAGAAGGCAGGCTGCCCTGTTCGATGAAGCAGCAAGGTCTCACCTGCCATCGTGTACACCACCACGAGAACAGATTCCGGGCGCTTGTAGCGCGCCGGGGGCACCAGGGCCCCGTTGCTCACCCCGCTGTTGCGCCACCGGCGCCCTGACCGCTACCCCGGCGCAGCCCCAGTTCCCGCAACTGATCACTGTCAACATCACCCGGGGCCTCAGTCAGCAGGCAGGAGGCCTTCTGAGTCTTGGGAAAGGCGATGACATCGCGTATCGAATCCTCACCTGCCGCCATCGAAACAATTCGGTCGATGCCAAAAGCGATCCCACCGTGCGGTGGCGCACCGTAACGCAGGGCATCAAGCAAAAAGCCAAAACGGGCCTGCGCCTGTGCCGGGTCAAGGCCCAGCGCCGCAAACACCTGCTGCTGCACTGCGCTCTGATGAATACGGATCGATCCACCGCCGATCTCGGTCCCATTGAGCACCAGGTCATAAGCACGGGATCGCACTGCACCCGGGTCGGTCTCAAGCAAGGCGATGTCTTCCGGGTGGGGTGAGGTGAACGGGTGGTGCAAGGCATTCCATCGCCCTGTGGTGGGGTCTTCTTCGAGTAACGGAAACTCCACTACCCACAAGGGCTGCCAACCTGGCGCGACCAGGCTCAGGTCGTGTCCCAGCCGTATCCTGAGGGCGCCCAGCGCATCGTTCACCACCCGCGCACGGTCTGCACCGAAGAACAATAAATCACCATCTTCGACACCGCTGCGTTCAAGCAACTGGCTGACCACCGCGTCAGGCAGAAATTTCAGTATCGGCGACTGCAGGCCACCAATGCCATCGCTGATGTTATTGACCTTGATGTAAGCCAGGCCGCCGGCGCCAAACTGCTTAACCAGTTCGGTGTAACTATCAATCTGCTGACGGCTTAGTGCGGCGCCGCCGGGTACCCGCAGCATCGCGACACGACTGCCTGGGGTGCTGGCCGGACCGGCAAATACCTTGAATTCCACTTGCCGCATCAGATCGGCCACATCGACCAGTTCAAGCGGGATACGAAGGTCTGGCCGATCAGTACCAAAACGCCGAATAGCCTCAGCGTAGGTAATCTTCGGCAAAGGCTCGGGCAACTCGATTGCCAGGGCACTGGAGAAAACCTCGCGCATCATGTTTTCCATGATTGCCATAATGTCGACTTCATTAACGAAGGACATCTCGATGTCCAGCTGTGTGAACTCTGGCTGGCGGTCAGCACGCAGATCTTCATCACGGAAACACCGGGCGACCTGGTAATAACGCTCAAATCCCGACACCATCAATAACTGCTTGAACAACTGCGGAGACTGGGGCAGTGCGAAAAATTGGCCTGGGTGCACACGACTGGGTACCAGGTAATCTCGTGCCCCCTCGGGGGTAGACCGGGTCAGCACGGGTGTTTCCATTTCCACAAAATCCTGCTCGTCGAGGTAACGGCGCAGTGCGCGGACCAACCGATGTCGCAACCGCAGGTTGCGCTGCATGCGCTCACTCCGAAGATCCAGGTAACGATAGCGCAGGCGTACCGCTTCACTTGTCTCTGCGTCATCGACCTGGAACGGCAACGGATCAGCACTGTTGAGAACCGTAATCTCCAGTCCGAGCAGTTCGATCGCCCCGGTAGGTAGATCAGGGTTACGGGTGCCCTCAGGGCGCAAACGAACTTTGCCGGTAACCTGAAGCACATATTCATTTCGTACCGTCTCAGCCATGGCAAACTGTTCAGCACGGTCCGGATCAAAAACCACCTGTAGCAGGCCACCGCGGTCGCGCAGATCGATAAAGATCACACCCCCATGGTCCCGCCTGCGCTGGACCCAGCCACAAAGACGAACCTCGCGATCGATACAGGATTCATCCAGTTCGCCGCACAGGCAGTCGCGTTGTTCTAATTTCACGTTATTTACTGATGCCAGAGTTGCCGACTGCACACCCGATCAGGCTGAGTCGGAGGTGGAAGAAGAAGGACTCTTCCCAGCGCCGGATTTCCCGGATGATGAAGATGTATCGGAAGACTTCGAGGAAGATGGCTTCGCAGAGGCAGAATCTTTGCTGTCTTTCGCCGATGGTTCCGACTTGCCTGCGTCGTCCTTCGCGTTCTTGGGCTTGTCTTTTTCTTTGCCCGCATTCTTAAAATCGGTCTCGTACCAGCCCGTGCCCTTAAGGCGGAAGGCAGCGGCAGAGACCTGCTTGCGCAAGGCCGCTTCACCACACTCGGGACAAAACACCAGCGGCTCATCAGAAAGTTTCTGCAAAGCTTCAAGGTGGTGATCACACTGCTGACAAAGGTACTCGTAGATAGGCATGTAAGGGTTCCGAAAAACTGGGCGCGGCCGGCCCACAAAAGCAACACGACCGGTAATTATACCTTCTGAGGCGGGCCTGGCTTAAGGATCTTCTGCCGCTTTCTTGCTGAACAACCGGACTTGAGCTCCGGCAAGCATCTGGGCCAGTTGGTGGCGGATGATCCAGAGGCAGACCAACGATGGCAGGACCATCACAGCGGTTATCACGAAAAAGATCCCCCAGTCGCCGTTTAGCCAGTCGACCAGCGCGCCCGAGGACGAGGCAAACAGGGTCCGTCCAGCGGTGCCGATCGACGCCAGTAACGCATACTGGGTCGCAGTGTAGGTGCGGTCCACCAGCATGGAGATAAAGGCGACAAATGTCACTGTGGCAAAGGCGCCTGTCAAATCATCCATGACCACTGCCAATGCAAACATTGCCTCAGATTTTCCGGACCAGGCCAGCACGGAGAACAGCAGGTTAGTCAGTGCCATCAGGATGCCTGAGAGGAACATCGCACGCACCAGACCCACGCGAACGGCAAACAGACCCCCGAGCAAGGTAAACAGCACCGTCGTCACCCAACCGATTCCCTTCGAATAAAGAGCGATATCGGTCTTGGAAAACCCCATTTCCTTGTAAAAGAGGATCGACATGCGCCCGAGAAAAGCTTCCCCGATCTTGAAGAGAAAGATAAACCCGAGCACCGCACATGCGATCGCCACACCATTACGCCTGAAAAAACTCATCAATGGGCCGACCAGCGTACCCCCCAGCCAGGTCACGAGCCCAGCCATAGCACCGCCGAAATGCAGCCGCGAACGAATCTGTTTTTGATCGCGGGCCTGCGCCAAGGTCCGTTCACCGGGTGGGGTTTCAGGCACGAACATCAGTGCGATATTGCAGGCGATGACAACCGCACCCAAGACTACAAACGTCGCCTGCCAATAGTGCGTGATACCTGCATTCTCGAAAGCCTGGGCCGTCATCAATGCAACGACTCCTCCCAGCTTGTACCCCGTCCACCACCCCACCACCGCCACAGCGGCACCCGCTGCCATGGCACTGCCTTCATTCGAACCTACTTGCTCGATTCGCAATGCGTCAATGGTGATGTCCTGGGTGGCCGAAGCGATAGCGATGACCAGTCCGACGGCGATGACCCCTGCCAGGCTGGTGACAGGATCTGACAGGCTCCAAATGGCAAGACAACACAGGATCACCAGTTGCAGCGCAACAATCCAGGCACGACGATGCCCTAACCTTGCAGTCAGGCCAGGGATATGAATCCGATCTATCAGCGGCGCCCATAAGAAGTTAATAGCGTAGACGCCAAAAATCAGGCCGGCCCAGCCGATCGTGGTACGGCTGAGGCCGTCTTCCTTTAGCCATAAACTGAGGGCGCTGCCGATCAGCACCCATGGAAATCCACTGATCAGCCCGAGCAAAGCGATCCGGGCCATGCGCCAATCGCGATAGACAGACAAAGTTGCCACGAATGAGCTGGCGCCGCCCTGCACCTGCCTGTGCGAAGTCATCTCAGCCTAGTTCCCTGCCGGGATACAAGGGGCGTAATGGCCGCCGGCCTTCAGGGCTTGCTGCGCAGCCAACGATCACTGACCCGGTAGTCGATAATGAGTGGAGCATGATCTGAGAACCGCTCGGTTTTGTAAATATCGACGGCATAGGCCCGTTTGGCGATCAGGGGCGTCGCGATCTGGTAATCAATCCGCCAGCCCACGTTCTTGGCCCAGGCCTGTCCCCGGTTCGACCACCAGGTGTACTGATCTTCCCCGGGCTCCACCCGACGGAACACATCCACCATGCCCCCATTGTTGAACCACCAGTCCATCCAGGCGCGCTCATCGGGAAGAAACCCGGAATTCTTGCGGTTACCGCGCCAATTCTTGATGTCGATCTCTTTGTGCGCAATATTGATATCCCCGCAAATAATGTATTCCCGCCCGGTGGCAGTGAATTTTTTCAACAACGGCTTCATGCGCTCCATCAGTTGGTACTTGAAGGTCTGACGCTTATCACCACTGGAGCCGGAAGGCAGGTAAAGTGACACTACGCTGAGTCGCCCGTAATCGGCCTGTACCCAGCGCCCTTCACTGTCGAAATCCGCCCAACCCAGGCCCTCGTGAATTCGATCTGGCTTTCGGCGACAAAATACAGCGACCCCACTGTAGCCCGGCCGCTGCGCATCCACGTAACAGGTGGTATAACCCGCTGGATAATACTGATCAGCCTCGCGCTGGGCAGGCTGCGCCCGGGTTTCCTGCAGACAGACATAATCTGCTTTTTGGGCACCCAGCCACTCAAAAAATCCTTTGCGGGCAGCTGCCCGTATACCGTTGACGTTAACGGTTATTATCCGCACCCTTAAAGTCCTCCGAATCCGACTTGTTGCCCCATGTTATCCACCACTGAAACTGAGCACGCCTTCTTGCAGTTTGCCCTGGATACCGGCGTGTTGCGATTCGGGGAGTTTACTCTCAAATCCGGACGGGTAAGCCCGTACTTTTTTGATGCAGGCCTGTTCAACAGAGGCACTTCACTGTCGAGGCTGGCAGGCTTTTATGCTGCGAAACTGCACGAGGCAGAGCCCGCAAGGTTCATGCTTTTTGGCCCGGCCTACAAGGGCATACCGCTCGCCGCTGCCACCGCCGCTGCCCTGGCTGATCAGTACCAACGCGATATCGGCTTCGCGTTTAACCGTAAGGAAGTGAAAGACCATGGAGAAGGCGGGCAACTCGTGGGAGCACCACTCAAGGGAGACGTGGTGATTATTGACGACGTCATCACCGCCGGTACCTCAATACGTGAATCAGTCGATCTCATACAAAATGCCGGTGCCACTCCCGCAGCGGTGGTGATCGCATTGGATCGAGAGGAGACCATCACCGAAGAGGGTCACTCGGCAGTTGACTTTGTCACTCGTGAATTCGGCCTGCGGGTACATGCGCTGGCCCGGTTTGGCACTTTGCTGGAGTTTCTCTCGACCCGACCCGATCTTAACAAAACCCTGAATGCATTACAGGCGTACCAGGCCCGCTACGGCCGAAAATAACAGGCCGGGTAGATCTACGATCAGCACATAGGCGCCTGGGTTCTCTCGTCCGCCCAGACTCATCGCCAAGTTGCTCGACCTGCTCGTAGAAGACGCCAAAATCACCCCTCGCCTCCTCGAAAAGCTGGGCAAATAACCCGACCTGATCGTAGTACGAACCTATAGACACCAACTTCGCATTGTTAAGGTCTTTATCAAACCAGTTACCCCAATTGCTAACCATGCCTGCCTGTCGCATCTGCTCGTAATCGGCCCGCAACTGATCTATTAAGGCTTTCTTCTGGCTGCGCTTATCCCCGTCTGAGAGATTGCCGGCGTACAGCACAGCCAATGCGCAGCGGGTTTTTCTGATCAGCGCAACGAGGGCATCACGCTGTGATTCGCTTTTTTCAAAATGCAGCACGTCGACATGCCGGCTCGTGTCTGCCAGCCAGCGCCGTGTCCCTTTACGCGCCACAAAAGTGGCAAATGATTCATTAAAGGTGGTCTCGTTCACCAGGTAAAAACGCTCGTGCGCCAGTTCATGAAACACCAGTGCAGCCAGATCCGCATCTGGATAATCGAGCACTGAGCTCAGTAAGGGATCAGGAAGCCAGCCTAAGGTCGAGTAGGCCGCCACGGGCGCAACCGTGGTTTCCAGCCCCTGGGATGCCAAGCGGTCGGCAAAGGCCAGAGCATCAGCCTGGTTGAAATAACCCTGATATGCCACGCAGCCAACCACGGGGTGACAGAAGAGTTCCGGCTCAACGGAAAACTCGGCCGCGGCGACCACATTCCACATGACATAGTCACGGCCGATGTCCGTGTAACGCTGGTAACTGTGGCCTGAAGGCAAAGCTAACGTCTTTTCACCATATCCCCGGATACTTTCTACCACCACCAGGCGATCGCGCAGCTCAATGGGTGTTTGTGGGTCAGCTATGACTTTGCTTATCGGTCGACTATGCCAAAGCAGAGCGGACTGCCCAACCGTAGCCTGGGTATAGAAACCAATGCTCTGACAACCCCCCATAAACAACAACGCAAACAAAGAGAATGTGAGTCTATGGCAGCGCATTCAACAACCGGCTCTGTGTTCATCAGAGGGTTCTGTTGCAAGCCAATCCAGAAAACTGCGCTGAACCGGGTTTAATGAATCTCGTCTGGGTATGAAAAAAACATATCCATATCCCGTCAATCTCTCGCTCATGGGGGATAACAGAAGTCTATTATCCAGCTCCATCTGCATCATAGCGTCTGCCAGGATAAGACCCTGTCCATCGATCGCGGCCTGTACCCTGACGTTGGCATCACTGATCACGTGCCGCGGATTTGAAAGTGCCTGGCCAGAAAAAAGCTCAGCCCACGAATCCTGCGCCCGCTCCTCGCATAGCAAAGGAACCTCAGCAGGCAGCACCGGCTTCTTCGTCAAGCTGTATCTGTCGATAAGCGCGGGGCTGGCAACTGCAAACAACGGCATCGGCAACTCTTTCCAACGATTGCCACCCGTCTTGCCGGTGCAAGTCCCCCAGCGAATAGCGATATCGACGCCATCGAGATTGAAGTCATCGTCATTGATCGAATGCTGAAAAATAAAGGATACCTCAGGGAAATGCTCAGAGAACCTGGCCACCCGGGGCGAGAGCCATCTGGCGGCGACATAGGTGGTCGCTGCAATTCGAATTGTCCGATGAGCGCCCTGATGGTGGATGCGCCCGAGGGAATCTTCGAGTTCGCCAAATGCACGCTCAACCGATTTGAGCAGCAGCTGGCCCGTGTCGGTCAACAACACCTGGCGCACACTCCGATTAAATAGTTCGACGCCGATTTCTTGTTCGAGCATACGAATCTGGTAACTCACCGCGCCTTTGCTGACACATAACTCCTGAGCCGCGGCAGTGAAACTCAAAAGCGTAGCAGCACGTTCAAATACTTTGAAGCGATCTAGAGGTGGAAGTCTATGTTTCATCGGGAATATTAGTGATAATAGTTAATCTACAGTTTAATCAAATGATACAGTAGTTAAAATTTTTTGGCTTGTCATGGCGCAGAACCCAATTCACCATTGGGCTCCACTGACTCCTCCTCCTGTCGTTAAACGGGCTCCTGAATACACCAGAGAAGATATGCCTCCTGACCCGCTGCGCCTTCTGTTGATCCAAACAGATCAACCCGCTGAACCCCTCTAATGTGTAACCCAACATGATCAAATCCCACACCCGGGTCGTTGTGATTGGGGGTGGTATTGCGGGCTGCTCGACCCTTTATCACCTGGCCGAGCTGGGCTGGAGCGATGTAGTACTGGTTGAGCGTGACGAACTCACCTCAGGTTCAACCTGGCACGCCGCAGCCCAGGTAACCCAGTTTGGTGCAAACCAGACCATGGTGGCACTGAAGAAACACAGTATCGACCTTTACCGCCAGCTTGCGGCGGATGAGGAGTTCCCCATCAACTACCACATCACCGGCGGCATGCGCCTGGCACACACCCAGGACCAGGTCGATACCTATAAGCATTTCATTGGTATGGCCAAGGGCATGAACGTGGAGTTTGAGTACATCGATGCGCACGAAGCGGGCCGGCGGCACCCCCTGATGAAGACCGAGGGGTTACTGGGTGCCTGGTGGGATCCGCTGGATGGTGACATCGATCCCGCACAACTGACTTTCTCGCTGGCACGCAACGCCCGCAAGGCAGGTGCCGAGGTATACCGCTTTAACCCGGTAGAAGACATTACCCGTAAAGCTAACGGCGAATTCATCGTCCATACTCAAAAGGGTGACATTACCTGCGAAATGATAGTAAACGCATCCGGTTACCGCGTGAACGAAGTAGGTGCGATGCTGGGGGTAACCCACCCTGTCACTTCCATGGAACACATGTATTTCCTGACTGAGCCGATTGCAGCGCTGGAAGCCCTGGACTTTCGAGTCCCGATCATCCGTGACCCCGGGGACGACTTTTACACTCGTCAGGAAAAGAAAGGGCTTCTGGTCGGCGTTTACGAACAGAACTGCAGGACTTTTGGTCTGGACGGTATCGATCCCAACTTCACCAAGTCACTGTGTCCATCGGATCTGGACCGATGCCTGGATAACATGGAGCGCATTTTCGAACGCCTGCCGGTATTGACCGACACGGGTATTCATACCGTCGTGAATGGCCCTATCACCTACTCTCCCGATGGGTCACCCCTGGTGGGTCCGATTCCCGGTATACCCAATGCATTTGCCTGCATCGGCCTGCGTGCGGGTATCGGCGAAGGAGGCGGTCACGGGAAAGTTTTGGCCCAGATCATGGTACACGGCCAATGCGAGTGGGACGCGTGGTTTCTGGATCCACGTCGATTTACCGGCTATGCCAATACCGAATTCACCGCGAGGAAAGCCATCGAAGATTACCAGCGTGAATTTCATTATCACATGCCCCATGAACATCGCCCCGCAGCACGATTGGCCCGCACGACTCCACTCTACGCGGTGCTTGACCAGAAACGGTGCCAGTGGGGCACTGTTAACGGTTGGGAGCGGGCCCTGTTTTTCAAACCCAGTGATGACTTCGTTGATCAACCTAGCTACCGATTCACGCCCACCCGAGAGGTCATCGCCGCAGAAGTCGATGCAATTGTCCAAAGCGTGGGCATTATGGAGGTTTCGGGGTTTAACCGATTTGAGATCAAGGGGTCGGGCGCTACCGAATTTCTCGATCTTCTGATCTGCGGCTCTTTGCCCACTTCTAAAGGCAAGGTCAAACTCGCTTATCTGCTTAACGACAATGGCAATGTACTGACCGAGGCTACCCTGGCATACCTTGGCAAGGAGCATTACTGGTATGGCTCAGCAGCGGGTGGCGAATGGCATGACCTGGACTGGCTAAACCGCTTTAAACCACCGAACGTTACTATCACCCCGTTGACCACCCGTCACACCATATTGGTGGTCGCCGGGCCACAATCGCGAACGCTGCTGCAATCAACCTCGCCGCGCAACGACTGGTCAAAGGAGGCATTTGCGTGGATGCAGGTACGCAAAATGTTCATCTCGCACGCCGAGGTGGTAGCGATGAGCGTAAGCTTCTCAGGCGAGCTTGCCTATGAACTGCATGTTCCCAACGAAAGTCTTTATCTGGTTTATTGCATACTGATTGAGGCGGGCAATCAATATGGAATCCGTGACTTTGGCCTGTATGCCACCGAATCTATGCGCATTGAAAAAGGTTACCGTCACTGGAAAGCGGACCTGATCTATGAGCGCAACCCCCTGGAGTCCGCACTGGAGCGCTTTGTGAATTTAGGCAAAGCCGATTTTGTTGGCAAGGCGAAACTGCTCGAGCAGGCTGAGCGCAGGCCGCAAAAGCAATTTGCCTCAATGGTCATTGATTGTGACGTGGCGCCGGTGCATGGCGGCGAGTCGATCTACCTTAATAACAATCTTATCGGCTCTGTGACATCCGGTGGATATGGTTTTCGTGTCAAAAAGAACATCGCATACGGCTTTGTCCTGCCACCACTTGCTCAGCTTGGCACATCGCTTGAGGTCGAGATACTTGGCGAACGTTATCCGGCAACAGTATCTGACGCCTGCCTTTACGATCCAGATAACCTACGCGTCAAGTTATAGCGTTTGGCAATGCAGGATAAAACAAAAAGCAAACCGCGCGCACGCCGGCCGGGAGCGCTGCGCAGTCGTGACGTGATGCACGCCCGGCGCTCAAAACCGCCCGAAATCAACCCTTGCCCACCTGGCCCGGCGGCCGGTCAATACAAACCACTGACTGATGAGGACATCGCGGCTATCTATGGCAATGCCCTTCGAATACTCGAAGAAATCGGCCTGGGTGAATCACCCGAAGTGCTCACTCGACAGGCAGTGCGGTATGGTGCAATACACACAGACAACGGCAGACTTTGTTTTCCCAAAGCGATGGTGGAGGACGTTATCGCAGGTGCCTGCAAGGAGTTCATCTTTTATGGCCGCGATTCAAAACATGATTTCGCTGTCGGTGGCGATCGGGTCTATTTTGGTACCGGTGGAGCAGCAGTACAGACCTTGGACCTCGAAACCGGCCATTACCGGCCGTCCACTTTAACGGATCTATACGACTTTGCCCGGCTCGTCGACGTCTTGCCGAACGTAAGCTGGTTTACCCGGTGCTGTGTGGCGACTGATGTGCCCGATAGCTTTGAATTGGATACCAACACCGCTTATGCCCTACTGAAAGGAACCACCAAACCTATCGGCACCAGCTTCTTCATCAGGGAACATGTCGACCCCATCGTTGATATGTTTGATGTGGCGCTTGGGGGCGAGGGAAAGTTTCGTGCAAAACCCTTCTGTAAGGCGCACATCAGCCCGGTGATCTCGCCATTGCGCTACGGCGAGGACGCAGTTGAGGTTGCGATTGCCTGCATGCAAAGAGGCATGCCATTGAACAACATCGTAGCAGCTCAATCCGGCGCAACCTCCCCTGCCACCATTGCCGGTATGCTGTCAGCGACGCTGGCCGAAACACTTGCTGCCCTGGTGATGGTTAATGTGTTCAAGCCTGGCTATCCGATGATCTTCTCCAACTGGCCATTTGTCATCGATCTGCGATCCGGTGCATTTGCTGGCAGCGGTGGAGAAATCACTTTACTGAACGCGGCCTCAGCACAGTTGTCCAACTGGCTTGGGCTTCCATCGGGGGGCGCCGCCAGTATGGCTGACGCCAAGGCTGTAGACGCTCAGATGGGCATGGAAAAGGCATTGTCCTCTCTTGCCACGGGACTCGCCGGCGCCAACATGGTTTATGAATCCTCAGGCATGATGGCCAGCCTTCTGGGCGCCTCCTTTGAGGCTTTTGTGATCGACGATGAAATGCTCTCCCATGTCTACCGGGCTCTGCGTGGTATTGAGGTAAGTGAAGAAACACTAGGGTTTGAGGCCATCCGCGAGGCCGTAGAGGGTGAGGGGCATTTCCTGGGCACCCATCACACCATGATGGCCATGCAGCGTGATTATTTCTACCCGAAACTCTCAGATCGCGATGAACCGAGAACCTGGGTGCAAAGCGGCGCCAAAGACATGTGGCAACGCGCCAACGAACGTGTCCGCTACATTCTGGGCGAACATCGTCCCCACTATCTGGATACGACGGCAGATCAGAATATCCGGGGGCGATTCAATATTCTGATCTAGCGAAAAACAGTGCGTCTGAACTCCATTACGGGGTGGACTTGGTGGCCTGCGGGGGCAGGCATAGAATTACCGTTCTAAACCCCCTTCACCCCTAAGGTGCTCTGTCGTTATGCCCGATCCCTGTGAACCCCTTGAATGCTACCTGGTTGGCGGCGCTGTACGCGATGCCCTGCTGGGACAGCCTGCGGGGGATCGTGACTGGGTGGTCGTTGGCTCCAGTCCAGAGCAGATGCGCGAGCAAGGTTTTCGTACTGTGGGTAAGGATTTTCCCGTATTTCTACACCCCGTCACGGGTGAGGAATATGCCCTGGCCCGGCGTGAACGCAAGACCGGACCGGGCTATACCGGCTTCAGCACCGATAGCCGCGCTGATATCACACTGGAAGAAGACCTTTCCCGGCGTGATCTGACGATCAATGCTATGGCGCAGGATGCTCAGGGCACACTGATTGATCCTCATGGGGGAGTTTCTGATCTCAAGGCCGGGGTACTACGCCATGTTTCCCCCGCCTTTGTCGAGGACCCGATTCGGGTGCTGCGCGTCGCTCGCTTTGCCGCCCGATATCATGATCACGGTTTTAGCGTAGCCCCGGAAACCGCAGCGTTGATGGCGACAATCTGCCGCTCGGGCGAGATCGATGCGCTGGTAGCCCAACGCGTCTGGCAGGAGACCTGCCGGGCGCTGGCCGAGCCAGCGCCCGCTGAATTTATCCGGGTCTTGCACAGTTGCGGCGCGCTGGCCCGGGTGTTTCCCGAGATTGAGGCTCTTGAAAACGTACCCCAGAGGGCTGATTACCATCCTGAGGGCGATGCCCTTACCCACACGCTCATGGTGCTGAGCGCAGCGGCAAAAATCTCTGGCGATACCCGTGTCAGATTCGCTGCGCTGGTGCACGATCTAGGCAAAGGCACTACACCCAGGAACCAGTGGCCACGTCATATCAAGCATGAGCACCGTGGCCTGCCTCTGGTTAAAACACTATGCCAACGACTGGGAATTCCCAATGAACATCGTGATCTTGCCCTCCTCGTAACTGGACAACATCTGCTGATGCACCGGCTGGATGAATTGCGTCCTGAGACGGTGCTTAAGCTCCTGAATCGACTCGATGTGTTTCGCCGTCCCGAGCGCCTCGAGCCCTTTGTGCTGGCCTGCCGGGCAGATGCCCAGGGTCGGGGCAACGGCTCAGCCAAGCCTTACCCCCCGGAGCAGTTACTCAAGGCCTACTTCAACGCAGCCCGGGAGATTGATCTCTCTGATCTTGCTGATTCAGGCCTTGATGGCATCGAAAAACGCAACGAGGTCGAGCGACGCCGTACTGAAGCGATCAGCGCCGTGGGGCCCAGTTACAAGAAAACCGATTAGCCTCGCAACTCACCAGAACAGGATCAACAACAGGCCTCCCAGAATCAGTCGATAAAGCACAAACGGCAACATACCCACCTGTGAGATGAATCGCAGAAATAGTGCGACCACCACCCAGGCACTGGCAAATGCGACGGCCACGCCCAGCGCAAACACCTCCCACTGAAATCCATCGGGTGAGTTCAGCAATGCCGCACCCTTAAAAAGGCCGGCTGCCATAATGATGGGAACGGACATCAAGAACGAAAAGCGCGCGGCTGCCTGACGCGTCAGACCCAGCATCAGACCCGCCGTCATCGTGATTCCTGAGCGCGAGGTCCCGGGAATCAGGGCAAGAGCCTGAAAACAACCGACCAGTAGTGCATTTTTGAAACTAAGATCTGGCATAGCCCGTTGACGCGATGTCCGGTGATCTGCCCACCATAGCAACAATGCGAAAATTATCGTGGTACCCGCAATCACCAGCGGATCACGCATAAATTGCTCGACTACCCCACCCAGTAACGCACCCGCAAACACACCCGGCAAGGTTGCGATGATCAATAACCACCCCAGGTGGCTGTTCGTTGAGCGCCCAGTGCGTCCCCACTGGCGTAACCAGCCACCGGCAATGCCCATCAGGTCAGTGCGCAGATAACCCACCACGGCAAGTAGCGTGCCCACGTGCACTGCGACATCGAAAGCCAGTCCCTGATCAGGCCACTGTGCAAGGATAGGCAGCAACACCAGATGCGCAGAGCTGGAGATCGGCAGAAACTCGGTCAGGCCCTGAATAAGTGCGAGCCAGAAGGCCTGGCCTGACTCAATCACAGGCTGGCACTCCGATCGCGCAAGCTAAAACCATCCAACGGACGCGTCAGCCCTTTGCCCAGCGCCATGACCTTGCAGGCCTCCCCCATCTGTGACGGCAATACCAGTTGCTTGATCTCCTTTGACCGCGCGAGGATAGCCTGCTCATCATCATCTTCACGCGGTACCGCCAGTTCCATCAGGCCCAAAGACAACAGATAGGCCTCCTGGCTGGTATAGCCGAGCAGTTCCAGCCCGGCTTCATGGCCTGCATCGGCCAGGGCCGAGAAATCCACATGGCAGGTAATATCCTGCAACCCTGGGTACAAAAAGGGGTTGTCGTGCGCACGGTGACGGTAATGACAACGTAGTGCCCCCTGAGCGCGCTGCGGCAGATAGTATTCCGCGCGCGGAAAACCATAGTCAACAATCAGGACAACGCCTTGATTCAGGCATGATGCCAATGCCCGGATCCAGGCCTGCGCCCGTGGGCATACCTCTGTGATATAGCTATCGGCCAGTTGGAATCTTTGCGCCACCTGCGCCTCAGCTCCATCTTCAGACAGATCGTCCATCCAGTTCCAGACAAACTCATCCCCATCCAGACGCACACCGGCGCGACGAACCTGGCCACCCTCTACACGAAACCGGGTGACCGGAAATGCATCCACCACCTCGTTGGCCAGAACCAGGCCATTAAAAGGGGATTGCGGTAGCGCCTCCAGCCACCGCAAAGTGACACCGTATTGCTGGCACAAGGGGGCAAGCCGCTCATGCTGGCGTTGACGAAGATCAGGACTGACCTCGACGATGTTGTACTGGGAGGGCAATTGACCCCTTTCGCCCAGCGAGGTGATGAGTGTCCTGGCAAGCGCACCGCTGCCGGCACCAAACTCAAGCACCGCCGCATTGGGAATCGCTGTGAGAATCTGCTCGGCCTCGCGGGCAAGACAACGCCCGAATAAATCACCCATTTCCGGCGCGGTGACAAAATCACCGTCTTCCCCGAATTTTCGGGCACCAGCAGCGTAATAACCCAGGCCTGGCGCATACAGTGCGGCCTCCATGTAGTCGTCAAACGGCAGCACGCCGCCAGCTGAACTGATCAACTCACGGATATATCGGACAACCCGCGCGCTGTGTTCCAGGGCAGCTCCCGCCGGCTCCGGCCAGCTAAGATCTCTTGTTCGGGTATGGCTACACAATGTCCTATGGCTTCATCAGTCGTGTGCTTGATCTCAACGCTTAATTTTACTGCCCCCAGCCCTGTAAACAGGAAACGTGCGGCATATGACCAGGGCAATCAGATGGCTCAAACCTGGATTACACACGATACATGACATGACAACCTGACCGCACAGGACGCCACACGGGTATCCATGAAATGGTGCTGGCGCCTCATCTAGCCCGAAACTGGGTACCGATCATGACAGGGCCGGTGCCACAAGGATTAGCCTGGCAACAAAATTCCTGTTTGACGATTCGAGTTTTCTGACTAAAGTGTCCACTATAAGGGCCGGGGAGTAGCCCTGCACCGGTGTGCAGCTACTGTCCGTCACATAAAGGGGTATAGAACCTGCAGTCACAAAACAGGGTAAATGGATATCATATTCCTACTGATTCCCTTGGCACTGGTGCTGGTGGCGCTGGTGATCTGGGGCTTTTTCTGGGCTGTGCGCCGTGGCCAGTTCGATGACCTGGAAGGCCCGGGTCACTCGATCCTGATGGACGAAGACGACAAGATGGACGCCTCTTACAAACAGATTCGGCGCGCACCGGGAGACTAAGACCTCTCCCGCGCTGTAACTTCCAAAACGACAACCTGATTCGGGTAAGCCGGCAACCGAGTCACCTAAGGCGCAGGGCGTTGGCAATGACGATCAGCGAACTCGTCGACATACCGATAGCTGCGAGCCATGGGGGCACCAGGCCCAGGGCTGCTGCCGGTAGTGCAAGCAGGTTATAGGCCAGCGCCCAGATCAGATTCTGGCGAATCACCGCAAGAGTCCGCCGGCCGGCCTGGATGGCCTGCGCTATCGCCCCGATATCCTCATTGAGGATAACCGCATCGGCAGTCGCAGCAGCCAGCGGTGAAGCCCGGGCAACGGCAATCGATACATCCGCACCGGCGAGCACCGGTGCATCGTTGACCCCGTCGCCCACCATGGCGACAGTATCGCCGCGCTGCTGGTATTGCCTGAGTACCGCCAACTTGTCCACGGGTGAAAGTTGTGACTCCGCGATTTCGATGTGTAACTGCGCCGCTACAGACTGAACGGGTCGACTCTGGTCACCAGAGAGAATGGCGAGTTTCAACCCCATACTCCGCAACTGTCCGGCAAGTGCCGGTGCCTGCGCGCGCAATGTGTCGGTAAAGGTAAAAACTGCCAGGATCTGTTCTGGGTTTGCCAGCAATACAGTGGTGTTTGCAGCGCGATCTGCACTGGGTTGAGAAAGTCCGGTCCTTTTATGGACAAATTCTGGCGAGCCGACACAATAATCCTGTCCGTCTACCTCTCCATAGACACCGCCACCGGGCTCATTGAATACGGACTTGACCTGTGGGAGAGAAAGAGCAGGTGCCGCCCGCAAGATCGCCTGCGCGAGTGGATGCTCGCTGTAACCCTCCAGAGCACCAGCGAGACGCAGCGCCTCATCATTGCTGATTCCCTCGGCGGTTCTCACTGCTGCGAGTTGCAGATTCCCGAGGGTGAGCGTGCCCGTTTTGTCAAAGACCACGTTGCTGACCTTCGCCAACGTCTCCAGAGCATGGGCACGCGTCAACAACACCCCCTGGCGCATCAGGTGACCCACCGTAGCCGTCACGGCCGCGGGTGTTGCTAACGAAAGCGCACAGGGACATGAGACGACGAGCACGGAGACGGTGATCGCCAACCAGTTATCCGCATCCCACCACCACCAGCTGATCCCGACCAGTCCCGCCAGCAGCAATACACCGACCACAAAAAACCCTGCAATCGTGTCCGCCAACTGCGAGATGCGAGGTTTACCGGTGAGCGCCCGATCGAGCAGTTGCTGAATCTGAGCCAGCACCGAGTCTGGCCCAGTGCGGGTGACCTCTACGGTCAGCGGGCTTTCCACATTGATACTGGCGCCAATCACGGGGTCACCCTCGCGGCGTTGGCGTGGCAGTGATTCACCGGTGAGGATCGCCTCATCAACACTAGAGATGCCCTCACAGACGACGCCATCAGCCGGGATGGTCTCTCCGGGTTGGACCAGCACCCTGTCACCCGGGGACAGTTCCACCGCAGCGACCAGTGTCAGGTTGCCATCGATGTCCAGGCGGTGTGCACTGGCCGGGCGCACCTGGCTGATCACATCAGCGGCATCGGCGGCACGCTTGCGGGCACCCAGTTCCAGCGTGCGCGCCCCCAGTAATAAAAAGACAAACATACACACCGAATCGAAATAAATCTCACCGTGACCGCTGATGGTGGCCAGGGCACTGGCCGCAAAAGCCAGGGAAATCCCCAATGTAACCGGCACATCCATGCCAGCTCGTCGATTGGCAAGATCGCGCCAGGCCGAGACAAAAAAGGGTCGTGCCGAGTACACCAGTACCGGCAGGGTCAATAACAGGCTTAGTTTCTGGAAGAAATCCCGATAGCGCTCCTCGATGCCAGACCAGGCGCCGCTGTATAAGGCGACCGCGAGAATCATTACCTGCATGCCCAGTGCCCCAGCTACAGCGAGGCGCTTTAGCATCTGTCGCCGCTCGGTTTCAAGCAGCCGCTGCTGTCGGCCGGGGTCATAAGGGTGAGCCTGGTAACCCATGATCCGCACCGCTCGCATGATGTCGCTGAGGTGGATCTGGCGGTCATCCCAACGCACCCGGGCACGATGGGTGGCGTAGTTCACCTGAACATCCATGACACCGGTCAGTGCGCGCAGATGCTGCTCGTTCAACCAGACACAGGCGGCACAATTGATGCCCTCAAGGATCAACGCTGCCTCGCGTACCGCATTATCGCCGCTCTGTACGAAACTGCGCTGCACATCAGGGTGATCAAAAACTGTCAGATCCTGTAGTGCTGCTGGCACCAGGGTGGGGCCTGTCGGTGCACTGGCGGTGCGTTGGGTGTAATACCGGGATAGCCCGGCATCGCTGATAGCCCGGGCTACCGCGGCACAGCCAGCACAGCACATCACCTGGTGTTCGCCGGCTACGGTCACGCTGAAATTGGTGCCATCCGGTACCGGCAGGGCGCAATGAAAGCAGCCCGGTACATCCTTGTGGGTATCGCCTGGCGTAAGATCAGAAATGCCAACAGGTTCGGGATTATTAGTAGCCAAGATTGATCCGGGTCAGGTGCTGGTGACGGATTGCATCCGACAATCTCTCATGTTGAGAAGGGCTGGAATGGGTGTGGAAAGAATAATCGGCCACTGATGGATATTACGCGGGAGATGGCCTGCATAGTCGAAAACACGAGCTTTCTTGGGACATAACAAGGTTTCGGATGACCAGTCTTGGTATGTCCAATGTTATCCCAGTATTTCAAGATCGTTATGAATTCAATTAGGATGCCGGGGGAACGATGATCCACCGAACGTTGCCCGGCCTCACCCTGTGGCATTTGTTGGGCCAGCCTGCCTCAGGCCTTGAGACTGACTGATATGGGCACCCGGTATTCATGTCTATATTTCACATATTTACTTAGAACAAGGTACTCGGGATGACTACAGAGCAAACCTATAACTACAAAGTGGTACGCCAGTTCGCGATTATGACCGTGGTCTGGGGTATCGTCGGCATGCTGGTCGGGGTGCTGATCGCTGCACAGTTGGCCTGGCCGGCTCTCAATTTTGATATCGCCTGGTTGAGTTTCGGCCGATTGCGGCCATTGCATACCAATGCCGTCATTTTTGCCTTTGGCGGTTCGGCACTTTTTGCTACCTCCTACTACGTAGTCCAACGCACCTGTCATGCCCGACTTTTTGCCGGGCCATTAGCGGCTTTCACGTTCTGGGGCTGGCAGTTGATCATCGTGTTGGCGGCTGTCACCTTGCCCCTGGGTTATACCGCTTCCAAGGAGTACGCCGAACTGGAGTGGCCGATTGATATATTGATCACGCTGGTCTGGGTGGCTTATGCGGTTGTCTTCTTCGGCACCCTCATCAAGCGGAAAATTCGGCATATATACGTGGCTAACTGGTTTTTCGGCGGCTTCATCGTCACTGTCGCGGTGCTGCATATCGTTAATAGTGCTGCACTGCCCGTCAGTCTGACGAAGTCGTATTCGGCCTACGCCGGAGTACAGGATGCCATGATCCAATGGTGGTACGGCCACAACGCGGTAGGTTTCTTTTTGACCGCGGGCTTTTTGGGCATCATGTACTACTTCATGCCGAAACAAGCCGGTCGGCCGGTATACTCCTACCGCCTTTCCGTGGTGCACTTCTGGGCTCTGGTGTTTACCTATATCTGGGCTGGGCCGCACCATTTGCATTTCACCGCATTGCCAGATTGGACACAGTCTCTGGGCATGGTGTTCTCGGTCATTCTGCTGGCACCGAGTTGGGGCGGTATGGTCAATGGCATCATGACGCTGTCGGGTGCATGGGAAAAACTGCGCACCGACCCGATTCTGAAGTTTCTGGTGGTGTCGATCTCTTTTTACGGTATGTCGACCTTCGAAGGGCCGATGATGGCGATTAAGACAGTCAACGCGTTATCGCACTATACCGACTGGACTATTGGACACGTACACTCCGGCGCCCTGGGCTGGGTGGGCATGATCTCAATTGGGGCCATGTACTTTCTCATACCGCGCTTATTTGGACGTGAGATTTACAGCAAACGGCTGATCGAAACCCATTTCTGGGTCGCCACAATCGGCATCGTGCTGTACATCACCTCGATGTGGATCTCCGGGATTATGCAAGGCCTGATGTGGCGTGCGGTCAATCCTGATGGCACGCTGACGTACAGCTTCGTTGAGAGTGTGCAGGCAATGCATCCCTATTACGTTATCCGCCTGCTGGGCGGAGTACTGTACCTGAGTGGCATGCTGATCATGGCCTACAACATCGTACGCACCATTGCCGGGGCGCGTCCTGTCGAAGCGGCCATCCCGGCCCCGGCGCACTAGGGAGGCACGATCATGTCATTACAGCAAAAAACTGAAACCAACATCTTCTGGCTGCTGCTGTTTACTGTGCTTACGATCAGCGTGGGGGCACTGGTCGAGATTGTGCCCCTGTTCTACCAGAAGTCCACAACCGAACCGGTCGCCGGACTCAAACCCTATTCAGCGCTCGAACTTGCCGGGCGGGATATCTATCAGCGTGAGGGTTGCATGTCGTGCCACTCGCAGATGGTTCGCCCTTTCCGTGCTGAGACCGAGCGTTACGGGCACTACTCGGTGGCGGGAGAGTTTGTCTACGACCATCCCTTCCAATGGGGCTCCAAGCGTACCGGGCCAGATCTGGCACGCGTCGGTGGACGCTACAGTGATGACTGGCACCGGGTTCACATGATAAATCCACGGGACGTAGTACCGGAATCCATCATGCCGGGTTACCCCTGGCTCGAGGGTGCCCCAATTGATGGTAAGGGCATTCAAAAGCGTATGCGGGTGCTGCGGGTGCTGGGCTTACCCTACACCGATAAAGAAATTGATGAAGCACCACAGAAGGTTGCTGATAAAACCGAGATGGATGCCATGGTGGCCTACCTTCAGGGGCTGGGTATACACGTCAAGGTGAGGCGCTGATCATGAGCCTATTTCACAGTGTCTGGACCGTGCTGATGTTTGCACTTTTTGTGGGGATCGTTGTGTGGGCCTGGAGCCGTCAGCGCAAGGGTGATTTTTCTGAGGCGGCACAGATACCACTTGAAGACGACGAGCCTGAGGCTGGATCAGGGATAACCGCGGAGAAAAACCATGGCTGATTTCGTAAGCCAATACTGGAACTGGTACATTTCCATTCCCAGCGTGTTGGGCATTCTGGCCTGCGCCTGGTTAGTACTGGGTAACCGCGGCTCCAAGTCTTCGGGCGATAGTGTCGACACGATGGGACACACCTGGGACGAGGACCTGCAGGAGTACAACAACCCATTACCGGTATGGTGGCGCAACATGTTTTTGATCACCATCGTCTGGGGGCTTATCTATCTCATCCTTTACCCAGGCCTGGGTTCGTTTCCGGGAGTGCTAGGTTGGACTTCACAGGGGCGTTACGAAGCAGAGATGGCGCGAGCTAAGGAAACCTATGGCCCCCTGTATGCACGTTATGCGGCAACCGATCTTGCGGTGCTTGCAAAAGATTCCGACGCAATGCGCACGGCTGAACGGCTTTATGCCAGTTACTGTTCAACCTGCCATGGCTCTGATGCCAGAGGTGCAATTGGATTTCCCAACCTGCGTGACGACAGCTGGCTGTGGGGCGGCGAACCCGAATCAGTTAAGCAGACCATTATGAATGGACGGGTTGCGATGATGCCCGCCTGGCAGGTGCCGCTGGGGGGTGCAGAAGCCGTCGCGGACGTGGCCGAGTATGTAATCAGCCTTTCCGGGCGTGAGGCCGATAGCGCGCGATTGGCATCAGGCAAGCAGAAGTTTGGGACTTTCTGTGTTGCCTGCCACGGCGCAACCGGCACCGGTAATCCAGCCATGGGCGCACCCAATCTGATCGATACAGCCTGGCTTTATGGAGGGTCACGTGGTGCGATTCGTAACAGCATCGGCATGGGTCGTAATGGGCGTATGCCGGCACATGGCGAATTTCTGGGTGAAGACAAGGTACACCTGCTGGCGGCTTATGTATTGAGTCTTGCTAAGTAGGCTTTGTTATCGAACCGTGTTACTCACAAATGAGCGAGAATCGCGCTTATGAGTAAACCGGTGGGAACAGAAAATGATGGTGGGACACCGGCTGTGACGGTGCCCCGCATCCAGCGTGTCATCTCAGTGCTGTGGCCCTCTTTTTTTATGGCAAGCGCTGCCACCATCATCTTCTTCGCAATCTTTGATCCTTTTGATCTATTGGCGCCAACATGGTTTCCCAACCTCTCGCGCCTGGCCGCCTACGGTGTGGGCTTCTTTCTGTTCTGGGCTCTGACGGCATCATCCTGCCTCTTAACCTGTTACTTCCAACGGCCGATCAGCAACTACAACAACAAGAACCCGCGTCACTGAGCCACGGCTGATGAACCCGAAACCCATCGATGCGTCCACCGACGACATCGAGCAGCATCTTTATGCCAAGCGTCAGCGAATTTACCCACGGGAGGTGCATGGGGTTTTTGCCTGGCTGCGCACCGCAGCGGTGCTGGTGTTACTGGGCCTGTACTACGGCGTGCCGTGGTTACGATGGAACAATCATCAGGCAATCTTGTTTGATCTGCCCGGGCGCAAATTCCATCTTTTCGGACTGGCGATCTGGCCACAGGATTTTATCTACCTGGCGGCGCTGCTGATCATTGCCGCATTAGCGCTCTTTTTCTTCACCGCACTTGCCGGACGTCTATGGTGCGGCTACGCCTGTCCACAGACGGTATGGACCGAAGCATTCATGTGGATGGAGCGCCATATTGAGGGGGATCGTGGCCGGCGAATCAAACTCGACCGGATGCCCTGGTCCGCCTACAAGATCGGGATAAAGACACTCAAACATGGGGTATGGATTGCGTTCTCGCTGTGGACGGGCTTTACCTTCGTCGGATTCTTCACACCCATTTTAGAGTTGGCGCACAAACTCGCGACCATCAGCACTGGACCTTGGGAAACCTTCTGGGTGTTGTTCTATGGCTTTGCCACTTACGGTAACGCAGGCTGGATGCGCGAACAGGTGTGCATCTACATGTGCCCTTATGCGCGTTTTCAGAGCGCGATGTTTGATCGCAATACCCTGATCATCTCTTATGATGACAAACGTGGAGATCCGCGCGGCTCACGTCGTCGTAAGGCTGACCCGGCGGTACAAAATCTGGGGCATTGCATTGACTGCACGCTGTGTGTACAGGTCTGCCCGACGGGGATCGATATCCGTGATGGGCTGCAATACCAATGCATCGGCTGCGCAGCCTGTATCGATGCCTGCGATGGCGTGATGGATAAGATGCACTACCCCAAGGGCCTTGTCCGCTACACCACTGAGAATGCTCTGGAAGGAGCAAGAACCCAGATTCTGCGCCCACGCGTCATCTTCTACGCCCTTGTGCTGGTAATACTGACGGGCGTGGTACTCTGGGGCATTGCCACACGCGATCCAGTGTCACTGGACGTGATTCGCGACCGCAATACACTTTACCGCGAAACGGCCGAGGGGTTGGTTGAGAATGTGTATACACTCAAGGTGATCAATAAGGGCGGGGGCGACAGTGTCTTTCTGGTATCGATTGATGGGATGGCGGGAGCAACGGTGTTGAGTGAGGATCAGCAGATCACCGTAGCCAATGGCGAGGTGCGTGATGTGGTGGTGCGTGTGCAGGTTGATCCAGTCTATCTTGAGCAGCGAAGCTCTGATCTCAGTTTCAGTGTAACCAGTGTCGATGGACAACTGAAAGCTACCGAACCAGCACGTTTTCTGGGCCCGTTGATAAAATGACCATGACGAAAGCAGGTGGGGTGACACCGATACCCTGGTACCGGGTACCGTTTGTCTGGCTGCTGATTGGCGTGCCGGCAAGCTCAGTAATTCTGGGGATCATCATGATTACTCTGGCCATTCGCACCGATGATGGCCTGGTAATCGATGACTATTACCAACATGGTAAGGAGATCAACCAGGTACTGGCCCGGGATCAGACGGCACGCAAACGCAACGCACAGGCACGGCTGGTGTTCGATACCCACACGGGCGTGCTAAGTGCAGACCTGGCAGGAGATAATATGGGTCAGGTGCATACGCTGGCCTGCGACCTGATGCATCCAACCCGCTCAGGATTTGACCAGCAGTTAACACTGCAACGTGGCCCGGACGGACGGTTACATGGTGACTTTGCCCCGCTGAACCAGCAGCGTTGGATCGTGCAGGTGAGCACCCAAGACTGGCGACTGGTCGGCAATCTCAACCTTTCTCACTCTGACACCCTGGAACTTTCCCCCCAGGCTGTACCTCCCGATTCTTGACTCCCGATCTCACTCTGCTGGGCGCGGCCTTGGTGGGTTTTCTGGGGTCGGTGCATTGCATCGGCATGTGCGGGGGAATCGTTGGCGCACTTAGCGGCGCGACTGGTGCAAATACGGCTATCCCCTGGGGCCTCCTGCTCACCTATAACGCCGGGCGCATCCTGAGTTATACCCTGGCCGGAATACTGGCAGGCTGGCTTGGGAACACGGCACTGTCCCTTTTTGTGCCCGAGCGTGTCGCGGCTGTGGGCCTGACGGTATCGGGGGGTTTTCTCTTGGCTTTTGGACTCTATGTGTCGGGCTGGTGGCAGGGTCTTGCTGTATTGGAGCGAGCCGGCTCATTAATCTGGCGACGCATTGAGCCCTGGGGCAGAGGCTTATTGCCTGTACGCCACCCGGGCCAGGCATGGCTGCTGGGCATGTTGTGGGGCTGGCTGCCCTGTGGGTTGGTCTACGCCACGCTGGTGTGGTCGCTCGCCAGTGCTGATCCCGTTTATGGGGGCACCCTGATGACAGCATTTGGCCTGGGCACTTTACCCATGCTGTTGGGGCTGGGCACGATAACGGGCAAGCTGCTTGCCCTAACGCGTCGACCCCGCGTCCGCCAGATCGCGGGCAGTGTGATTATAGTAATGGGTCTTCTGACACTTTTGGGCTTCATGCGTCCCGTGTATATCGGCTCTCACCCGGTGGATAACCTGCTCTGCGGGCCGAATTACCTTCCAGGAAAAGCCACGGACTGAGTCGGGTCAGCCCTCCCGTAATAGTTGACGTTATGATCTGGCGATGATGAACGACGAGCCCGTGTGAGTTCATCGACATGGTCCATCAGGCGCTCACCAGCGCGTTAAAAACGCGTGATCTCAAACATGAGATACCGCGATGACGGCGACCTTGGTACTATGACGTCATTGTAGCTAGCCTTAGAACCTTCACCGCACTCAAACTTCCGTATGCATCACTCTGAAGATCCACTGCACGGAAAGTCCGTGCTGATCACCGGTGGTGCCCGCCGTATCGGTGCGTCGATCACGCGAGTCCTGCATGCAGCAGGCATGAACGTGATTGTTCACTATCGTGACAGTGTCGATGCCGCTCTGGCCCTGCAGCAAGAACTACATACACACCGCCCCGATTCTGTCGCGCTATGTCCGGCCGACCTGGCAGACCCCGCCGCCCTGCAGACGCTGGCGCAGTGCGCCGGCGAAGCTTTCGGCCGTCTCGATGCGCTGGTTAACAACGCCTCGGCTTTTTTCCCGACGCCGGTCGAACAGACCACGGAAACACAGTGGGAGACATTATTTGCGATTAACCTGAAAGCGCCATTCTTCCTGACACAGGCCTGTGCTCCTGCACTGGCGGCACAGGCAGGCGCCATCATTAACCTGACAGATATTTATGCAGAGCGACCGCTGGCGCAGCACCCGGTTTATTCAGCTACCAAGGCGGGTCTGGTCGCCCTGACCCGCTCGCTGGCACAGGAACTGGGCCCGAAGATTCGCGTCAATGCCATTGCGCCAGGCGCGATACTTTGGCCAGAAGCGAGTAGATCCCAGGGGAGTCGAGAGCAGATCATCCGGCGTACCCCATTGGGTAGACTGGGTGAAGCTGAAGATATCGCCCGTACCGTACTCTTTTTGCTTCACGATGCGCCTTTCATCACCGGACAAGTACTGAACGTCGATGGGGGGCGTTCAGCCACACCCTGACCGACTGGGGTATTCAGACCCGCAAGGCAACCGGCTCGAGCAACGTTTTCTGGTTAGGAGACATGGCACCCCAGAGTTCACGGTAACTGCGTCCACTGATGGGGTGACTGTGATCTGGCAGGGCCAGACTAAGCGGTTTCAGCACATGGGCATACTGGAGGATCTCGCGACGCGGTATATCCATACCCTGGTCATAGAGAATGCTGTCGCCATAGAGCAGCAAGTCGATGTCGATCTGCCTCGAGCCAAACCGCTTGGCACTGCGCCGCCGTCCTAACTGATCCTCAATATCGTGCAGCTGCCCCAACGCGTCATGGGCCGTAACAGCACAGTCATACACCCCAACCAGATTGAAGAAGTACGGCCCGTCAAAACCCACCGCATCACTTCTGAATACCGGTGAAAAAAAAATTTTTGGATAAAGGTTTCGCAGGGACTGGGTCGCGGATCGAAGATTCAACTCGCGATCGATATTGCTACCCAGGCCAACAGCCACCTGCACCATTCAGCGACTGCCCCGCTCGATCTCGACACCCACATCCCCTGCCCCTGTTACTGCGCCACGCTTATTGATGCGCACGCGGCACCACGGCACAGCAAACTCCTCGTGCAGCAGTGAAGCAATGCCCTCGGCCAGGGTTTCCACCAGATTGGCCTGTGTTTCGCGTGCATAAACGCTGACCCGTTTGGCTACCTCTTTGTAGCTCAGGGTATCTGCCAACGCATCACTCGCCGCAGCCGACTGGATATCCCATTCCATATCCAGGTCGATGATCAGCTTCTGGGTAATCTGGCGTTCCCACTCCCACACACCGATGACGCACTCCACCACCAGACCATGGACAAAAATCGTATTCAATGCTCTGTTCCTTCCGACAGGCTCTATCCGATCGCAGTTTATACTTTAGTTGCGACTTACCCAAACAGCAGCGCCGTCAACCACCATGGAATACTTACTCTTGCCACTCGCCGGATACCTGCTGGGATCTATCTCCAGTGCTGTGCTGGTCTCACGGCTGATGAACCTGCCCGATCCCCGTAGCGAAGGCTCGGGCAATCCCGGTGCCACAAATGTCCTGCGGTTAGGCAACAAGCCCGCCGCCGCGCTCACCCTCGCCGGCGATGTGCTTAAAGGTGTTATCCCAGTACTGATTGCGAACTGGCTCTCTGACGACACGCTCGTTGTAGCGCTGGCTGGGGCTGGTGCCTTTTTAGGGCACCTGTTCCCGGTTTTCTTTGCTTTCAAGGGAGGTAAAGGCGTCGCCACTGCCCTGGGAGTTTTTGTCGCCGTCAGTCCACCGCTAGCCCTCGCACTGGTACTGACCTGGCTCACCATCGCGGTGATCTTCCGCTACTCATCGCTTGCCGCGCTCGCCAGCGCCATCAGTGCGCCAGCCTGGGCCTGGTGGATCATCAGAGAACCCGCGTATGCCGTACTGGCGCTGGTTCTGGGGCTGATCCTAGTCTGGCGTCATCGCGAAAATATCCGGCGACTGACCAACGGGACCGAGTCGCGCATCGGCCGCAAAAACTAGACTCTCCCTTGTTGCACCGGAGATAAATCTGCCAGGCTCCATCGGGCTCGCACAGAGAAGTCGAGCCCCTCGTGCTCACCAGCCTGTAACCGCAGGCTGCCGGCATAGGCAATCATCGCCCCGTTATCGGTACAAAAGCCCGGCCGGGGGTAAAACACAGTCTTGCCGCACGAGGCCGTCATGGTCTTAAGTCTCTCGCGCAACTGCGTATTGGCACCCACCCCACCCGCTACTACCAAACGACACCGCCCGGTCTGCTCCAAGGCACGGCGGCACTTGATCACCAGCGTGTCAACAGCTGCGTCCTGAAAGGCGCAGGCAATATCGGCCACGGTCTGCTCATCAAGCGGACCCGGTGGCACCGTATTGCGGGTATAGGTCTTGAGACCACTGAAACTGAAATCCAGCCCGGGTCGGTCGGTCATGGGCCGGGGGAAACGCCAGCGATTCGAATCACCATCGCGTGCCGCCGCTGCAATTGCCGGTCCTCCAGGATAGCCCAGTCCCAACAATTTCGCGGTCTTGTCGAAGGCTTCGCCAACCGCATCGTCCAAAGTGCCGCCGAGTAAGCGGTAACGGCCGACTCCCAGCACATCAACCAGCAGCGTATGCCCACCCGACACCAGCAATGCGACAAAAGGAAAAGCGGGGGGTTCGTCCTCCAGCATCGGTGCAAGCAAGTGCCCTTCCATGTGATGCACACCCACCGCTGGCACCTGCCAGGCCCAGGCCAGACTGCGCCCGAGTGCGGCACCCACCAGCAATGCACCAGACAAGCCTGGGCCCGCGGTATAGGCAATCCCACCGATATCACTGCCGGTGACCTGCGCCTCTTTTAGTACCTGGTGCACCAGCGGCATCAACAATCGCACGTGATCACGAGCCGCCAGTTCGGGTACTACACCGCCGTAAAGTGCGTGAATTTCTACCTGCGACGCAAGCGCATGGGAGCGCAGGCCGTGCGCAATATCATAAACCGCGGCACCGGTGTCGTCACAAGATGTCTCTATACCCAGAACCAGCACTATGATGCCCCGGGGGCCCAAAGCCCGAATAATCCCGCATACATGCGGCTGAATTAAAGGGGCACATTATACGACCGCCCCTTTTTGCGCCCTGGGTACCGACCAACCAGAAGATTCATATAAAAGCCCTTAATTTGCTGCGTCGCTCCGATCCGTTGGTTGGCCCAGGCCGTACTTGCCAGGGCGGGTATCACAGCAAATACCCACACGAATCTGTTTGTCGACTCGGAATGGCTCGCCGAATCGATCGATCAAGGCGTCTCTGTCTAATACACCCGGCGGGGCAAACCCGCGTCCATATACTTTTGCGCCTATTCTCAGTAGAATACGCGACCTTTTTGATTGCCCGGAGAGCAGTCTATGCCTTCAGTAAAAGTCCGGCCAGATGAGCCATTTGACGTTGTTCTGCGCCGCTTCCGCCGTGCCTGTGAAAAGGCCGGCGTCTTCACCGAATCACGCAACCGCGAGTACTACGAGAAACCCACCACGGTACGCAAACGTGCCGGGGCTGCCGCAGAAAAGCGGGAGAAAAAACGCCTGGCCCGCCAGAATCCCTCCCGGATGCGTGCTCACTGAGCCCTCACCCCAGTACCTCTAAAAAAGCCAGTACGGCCCTCATTACGTGACAACGCTCAAAGAGCGCATCACTGCCGAAATGAAAGAGGCGATGCGGGCGCGGGAAACCGTACGCCTCGAGACAATCCGCCTGTTACGCGCCGCTATTCAACGTCGCGAAGTCGACGAGCGGATCGAGCTTGACGATGCAGAAGTCCTTTCCGTAGTACAGAAAATGATCAAACAGGGCCGCGACGCCATCTCCCAGTTTGACCAAGGTGGGCGCGATGATCTGGTGCAAAAGGAAGCTGCCACCCTCGCAATCCTCGAAACCTACCTACCTGAGCAACTCGACGAAGCCAAACTCAAAGAATTAATCGACCAGGCTGTAAAGGAAACCGGCGCACAGACTGTGCGCGACATGGGCAAAGTCATGGGTTGGATTAAGCCACGAGTACAGGGTCGAGCCGACATGGGTGCTCTCAGCGGCACCATCAAGCAGAAACTGTCTGCCTGATTTTTCACCACAGAGCGTCAGTGCGTACGAGCATCCTGCGTACGCCGCAATCTGAAAATCACGTAAAGCATCACGCTAAGTAGCGCCAACGCCATACCCTGGTGTGCCGCCGCCAGTGCTACCGGTACGTGGGCCAGCAGCGTGCTGATACCCAGCGCCACCTGCAACACCGCCACGCCCGCCAAAAGCAATACGGGCCCACGCTGACCAGTTAACTGAGTGTCTCGAACTACGCGAAGCGCAAATACCAACACCAGCGCAAAGGTGCAGATAGCCAGCACCCGGTGATTGAACTGCACGGTCGGAATATTCTCAAAGAAGTTGCGCCACAGGGGGTCGAGAGTGATATAGCCAGGGGGAATCCACTGGCCTGCCATCAGTGGAAATGTATTGAAAGCATGCCCCGCCTTAAGGCCTGCGACGAAACCCCCCGAGAGGACAGTCAATAGGGCCACCAACCCCAATCCCACGGCCCCCCGGCGAAGGCCTTCTGACACGACTGCAGCCTGCCGGCCCTCCAGCAATGTAAAGGCCACCCAGAGCATATACAGATAAATAAGAATGGCGGCGCCCAGGTGAGCGGTCAGACGATACTGGCTGACGTGTGGCACATCGACCAGCCCGCTTTTCACCATATACCACCCAAGCAGCCCCTGTAACCCACCGAGCAAGAACATGACGATCAGGTGTGGGGTAAGGGCTCGAGACAATCGACGTCGCCATGCAAGCCAGACAAAACCCAGTGCAAATACCAGACCAATGCCCCGACCCAGCACCCGATGGGCATACTCGAAATAGAAAATGGTCTTGAACTGGACCAACGACATACCGGCGTTAACCTTCTGGTACTCGGGGGATTCGCGGTAGTGATCAAACTCAGCCTGCCAGGCACCCTGGCTGAGTGGTGGCAGCACCCCGGATACGGGCTCCCAGCGTACCATCGACAGGCCCGAACCCGTCAGGCGAGTCACCCCGCCCAGCACCACCATACAAAAAACCAGGGTACAGCACAGCAACAGCCACATCGCGACTGCCCGATCCCCGGATATGTGCCGATGCGACGCTAGGGGCATGGCTTTGGTAGAAATAAGCTGCGTTGCTTCATTTGCACTGGGACAAGACACCGGAGAGACCTGGGAGTCTACCCGGATGCAGGGCTCATTCCCAAGAAACAAGATCAGGAAAAAATGTGAATGCTAATATCCCCCTGATCTATGAGACGTGATGGATGATGAGCGGCAGGATCCCCCGGGAATTTATCGACGAACTGCTTGCGCGCACTGATATCGTCGAGGTGATAGACGCGCGGGTTCCCCTGCAAAAAGGCGGCCGGGACTTCAAGGCCTGCTGCCCTTTTCACAACGAGAATACCCCCTCTTTTACAGTCAGCCCGACCAAGCAGTTCTACCACTGTTTCGGCTGCAATGCGAACGGGAGCGTCATCGGCTTCCTGATGGAATTTGACCAACTGAGTTTCGTTGAAGCCATTGAAGAACTCGCTCACGCTGCAGGCCTTGAGGTGCCTGATAGCGGCCCGACACGGGCGCAGGATACGGTAACTCCAGTTCTGCTCGAAGCACTCTCAAAAGCGAGTCGTTTCTTCAAAGAACAGTTGCGTGAGCACGAAGCCGCTTCACAGGTGATTGACTACCTCAAAGAACGCGGCCTCACCGGTGAAGTTGCGGCCCTTTTTGACCTGGGATTTGCACCCCCCGGGTGGGATAACCTCACCCTCACCGCAGTTGAAGATGCCAAAACGCTCGAAATCATGGCCCGTGCTGGCCTGGTTGCTCACCGGGAATCCGGGGGTTACTACGATCGTTTTCGCTCCCGGGTGATCTTTCCGATTCACGACAGCAAAGGCCGGGTAGTTGCCTTCGGTGGGCGCATCATTGGCGAGGGCGAACCCAAATACCTGAACTCCCCGGAAACACCCGTGTTTCATAAGGGCTCAGAACTGTACAACCTGCACCGAGCACGCTCACCCGTCGCACAACAGGGCCACGCCCTGGTGGTCGAGGGATACATGGATGTCGTTGCCTTAGCCCAGCACGGCATCGATAATGCCGTGGCGACCCTGGGGACGGCGACTACAGCGGCTCACCTGCAGCGATTGTTCCGCCTTGCCCCTTCGATCATCTTTTGCTTCGACGGCGACCGGGCTGGCCGGACCGCCGCCTGGCGGGCGCTCGAGACAGCCCTGACAGAACTTGGCGGTGGCAGGCAGATCAGTTTTCTTTTCCTGCCCGATGGGGAGGACCCGGACTCTCTGGTACGCAAGGAAGGGGCGCCAGCGCTGCGCGAACGAATTGCCAAAGCGACTTCACTGCCTGATTTTCTATTTGAGAAACTGGCGGGCGAGACTGACATGAGCCGGATAGACGGCAAGGCCAGACTGGTCGAATTGGCCAAGCCGCTGCTTGCGAAGATTCCACAGGGACCCTTACGGGAATTGATGCACCAACGTTTGCGTGACGAAACTGGGGTACGGGAAACGGCCTCAACGCCCACCCCACCGCCCAGAAAAGTATCCCGGCGCCGAAACACCGCAACTCAGCGACTTAGCCCGATGGCCACCGCCATCAGCCTGCTGGTGCAGCAACCGGACCTCGCTTCAGCACACGCCCTACCCGAGAATCTCGACCCTGGGACTGCGGAACCCGGACTCGCCCTGCTGAAACAGTTGCATGCCATTGCCGTTTCACAACCCGTGCTGACCACCGCCGCCCTGATTGAACGGTTTCGGGATACGGGTGACGCAACTACCCTTGAAAAACTGGCAGGTAAAGACCATCTACTAGAAGAGGATCACTTCTCACCGTTTTTTGCCGAAACGCTGGTGACCCTGGAGGATCAGGCTCTCGCCAGATCGATTGACACACTGGTAGCCCGCGCAGCCCAGGAAGACCTTGATGAAGACAACAAATCTCGCCTTGCGGCCCTTTATCGCCAGCGCGCAGCGCTGCGTCAAACTCGGGAAAACAGCTGAAATCCACGATTTTCAAGCCAGATCACATGGTATAATTGATCGGTTTTTTACCTTCTTTTGCGCAATTTTCAGGGGGACTCGTGTCTGCAGATAGCCAAAGCCAACAATCCGAACTCAAACGGCTGATCATCAAAGGCAAGGAACAAGGCTTCCTCACCTACCGGGAGATCAACGACCACCTCCCGGAAGACATGAACGACACCGATCAGATCGAAACGGTCGTCAACATGATCAACGATCTGGGCATCGAGGTCTACGATGCCGCGCCCGATGCCGACTCACTGTTATTGAAAACCGCCAACAGTGATGACGAAGAAGTGGTCGAAGAGGCCGAGGCCGTCCTGACGACGGCTGTAGAAAGCGAGTTCGGCCGGACCACAGACCCGGTGCGCATGTACATGCGCGAGATGGGCACTGTCGAACTGCTGACCCGTCAGGACGAGATTCGCCTGGCTAAACGCATTGAGGACGGCATCCGCCAGAGCGTCAGCGCCATCGCATCGGCACCGGTGGTGATCTCGGAGATTGTTCGCCTGACCGATGCGGTAGAAGACGGCAAGATGAAGCTGACCGAACTGCTGGTGGGCTTTATCGACCCCAATGCAGTAGAAGAAGAGATTCCCCAGCCCGCGCCACCGAGCAACGATGATGATTCCACCAGCTCGGCACCCCAAGGGCCTGATCCCGATGAGGCCAAGGAGCGCTTTGAGCGCATCCGCAAGGGCTTTAAGAGTATGGAACGGTGCCAGAGCCGTTACGGCATTGGCGCACCACAGTTAGAAAAGCACCAGGAAAAAGTAACGGCGGAGTTGATGGAGATCCGCCTGGTACCCCGTCAGATCGACTACCTGTCGCAGGTTATGCGCGAGATTGTCGACGAGGTACGCCGGCTTGAAAAAGCCATCACCCAGATCTGCGTACGCAGGGCACGGGTAACCCGCAAAACTTTCATTTCCAAGTTTGTCGGCCGCGAATCCGAGCTTTTCTGGATACGCAGCATGATGCGTGGCAAAGAAGGCGATAAGGACATTCTCAGGGCACATTCTGAGGAACTGGAAAGCCTGCGAAATAAACTTGAGCATCTGGAAAACATTTCCGGCCTTCGCATCCATCAGATTAAAGAAGTGAACCGACGCATGTCTATTGGCGAGGCCAAAGCCCGGCGCGCCAAGAAAGAGATGATCGAAGCCAACCTGCGACTGGTTATCTCGATCGCCAAAAAATACACCAACCGTGGGCTGCAGTTTCTCGATCTTATTCAGGAAGGCAACATCGGCCTGATGAAGGCGGTAGACAAGTTTGAATATCGTCGTGGCTATAAGTTCTCAACCTATGCAACCTGGTGGATCCGCCAGGCGATCACCCGCTCGATTGCAGACCAGGCGCGCACGATTCGCATCCCGGTCCACATGATCGAGACCATCAACAAGTTAAACCGGGTGTCACGCCAGATTCTGCAGGAAAAAGGCCGAGAGGCACTGCCCGAAGAACTCGCCGAGCGTATGGATATGCCTGAGAACAAGATTCTCAAAGTGCTCAAGATCGCCAAGGAACCCATCTCGATGGAAACTCCCATCGGTGACGACGAAGACTCGCATCTGGGTGATTTCATCGAGGACAAAAATATCGAGGCACCTGAGGAAGCGGCCATGACTTCGGGGCTGACCGGCGCGACCGATGCCATCCTCAACAGTCTGACCGAGCGCGAATCCAAGGTGATTCGCATGCGTTTCGGGATTGGTCTGAACACCGACCATACCCTGGAGGAAGTCGGTAAACAGTTCGATGTTACCCGCGAACGCATCCGTCAGATTGAAGCCAAAGCACTTCGCAAAATGCGCCACCCCACACGCTCGGAAAAACTGCGCAGTTACCTCGACTGATCAAACCTCACGGCTTAAAAAAACCCGGGCCAACGCCCGGGATTTTTTTATCCAGCAAGTATAGAAACTGGCACAACACCCAAGACACACCTAAGTTATCTATAAGGTCGTTTTGCAGGGCGGACCAGAAGGACTACCAGCCAGAAAAACGCTGACGCCATAGCCAGTAACCCCGAAACCTGAAAGGCCACCCGCCAGGCCTTGTTGGCCTCTTTGATGATTGCAAAGTCTGTCACGTAGATGGTCTCGCAGGCACCGTTTCCGGTATCGGTTCTCGTAATACTGGTGCCCCGTTCAAAACCGATTGAAGGGTTTTCGTATTCGGCAAGCACACCCCTGAGTGTGATCTGATCTCCCGGCGCGGCGCTCATGATGAGGTGATGCAGATTCAGATTATCTGTAAGTAGGTGATTATTAGAAAGTTGATGCTCATTAAACACTGCCCAGGCCTGCTGATCGGGTGCCTGCACAAAGCAGGTCCATGGTCCACTGTCGTATTTCATCTTTTGAAACACACCCGAATGCACATTGTCACCCCAAACCACGCATAGATCCTTTACGTTCAGAAAATCTTTCCATCGACGATGATGATAGATATCACCGAATGAGCCGCTCTCATAATCTGAGACAACCACGCCATTAAGCTGGTACTCAAATAGCGGCCTGACTGTGTATACCTGATTATTTATTCGAGTCTCAAAGGGAGATCGTTGGACGGGTGTCTGCAACGGCTCTGTCAGAGCGGTCTGATCAAAAAAGCCTGCAGAAGGTAAGCGATCTTTCTGAAAATAGGCAACTGCCAGCAATAACAGACTACCAAACAGGCTTATCTTCAGGGTCCGTTCACAGCGATCAAAGAAAGAAGTGTGAAGCAAAGGGGTGGCTCGTTACAGTGACAGAAAAATATAGGACAATAATGATGTAAGGCCGTCGTCCCTATATACCATCAAAGATGCGACATTTATTCAAAACGGAGATAAGCAATGGAATTTGACAGTGGGCTCAGTGTGATTCAGCGTCGCATGGCACAAACCCAGGAAGGGGTTGGGCGTCGAAAGGCCACTTTTGAAGCCCTGGACGTTGCCGCTGGACAGCACATACTGGATCTGGGTTGTGGTGGCGGCCATCTTTTGAGAGACCTCGCTCTCTCTGTGGGGTCAGAAGGGCAAGCCATTGGACTCGACCCCAGTGAACAGCAGATCAAAGCAGCACAAGAGCTTTGCCAGGACCTAGACAATGTGAAATTCAGTCGGGACTCTGCGACCGAGTTGTCATTTGAAGATAACACCTTCCATGGCGTCGCCTCGATCCAGGTGCTCGAATATATCCCCGATGTGGACGCCGCACTGGCCGAGGTGCGCCGGGTAACCAGGCCTGGTGGACGCCTTGCTGCGGTATCGGTTCTGTGGGATCACTGGCGCTTTCATGGGCCAGACTCAAAACTCAATGACCAGATGCACGAGGCATTCAAGGCGCACTGTTCACATCAGATGCTGCCCCTGGAAATGCCAGCCAAACTCACCCAGCATGGATTCGTGGGGGCCCACTGCACTCCCATGGGCTTTATGAACAACTCGCTTCATCACAACTCTTTTGCCTGGCTGGCTTCAGGCCTCCTTACCCATTTTGCCCAGAAACAAGGTATTGCCAAAGAAGACGTACAGCGTTGGCGGGAACAGTTGGATCAGTCTGTAAAGGAAGGACGGTTTGGTTTTGTCAGCGTGCCCGTGCTTACCACTGCGATCGCCTCCTAGGCCTGATCATATCTCGGCCTGAAAGACTCGGTCTGCAAATGGCGCGCTAGCGCCTGGATAATAGAAACATTAGACAAGGTGTAGAGAGGTATGCCCTGGGTACTTTTAGGTATTCAACCGATGCGCAACCGACCCCTGGGCGCTTGGGAAATACACTCATTGGCCGTTTGGGTAATTAGCACCATATCGCAGTGGCGTGTCGCGCCAACGCCCGGAACAAATGTGTACGGCTCGATACTCATCACCATGCCCGGTTGCAGGGGGGCATTGTTGTAGCCGCGCAGGTTTCCCTCTTCGATACGGCCCTCCCACTCACTGACCACACCGCGAAGGAGGCCGGTACCTACCGGGCTTTCGCCAAATCCGTCCCGCGTGAAGATCACGTTGGCGGCACGGTGCGGTGCTGAGAGGGGTGCCCCTGGCTGAGCCGCTGCAAGTGCGGCTTCGTGCGCTTCGACTAAGGTCTCAAAGTAGGCATCCTGCTCGGCCGGCAGATCACCTAGCGCGACTGTGCGCTCGACCGCAGACAAGTACTGCCAGGCTGATGCCTCGATGACAATTTGCAACAGGTTTCCTTGCATCAGGGGGTCACCACCGGTTCCCGAGTGTGGCTGCAGGGTTCGATCACCCTGCTGGCTGTAACACCGCAGGCTCATTTCAGTTTCGGGGTAAGTTGCACCCGAAAACGCGGCCATAGCCTGTGCTGCCATTGCCACCACATCAGATTCGGGCTGGCCGATCTTTGCCTGTTCCAGAATAATATTCACCCCTATATCCGAGGTTGCTACGGCTTTGCGTATCTGCGCGACCTCTTCTTCAGAATGCACTTTGCGCAGAGCATTCAAGTCTGCACTGCCGTCGCGCGTTGCCAGCCCTGGGTGCATTTCTTTTAACAGTGCGAGATTAGTGTAAGGCGTCATGCTCGCATCAAACGCAATTCTGTCAATTCCACGATCCTGCAACGCATCGGATAAACGTGACAACGCGGTGGGAAGACTCGGCCCATCGGAATCGGTATACACCTGAACGTCATGGATACGGCCCAGTGACTCCAGCCTTGGCGCTTCCATAGCACTGGTGACCGCAAAAACGGGTGCAGATTGAGGCACTACTGTAATGGTAGGCCGGCCCCAATGAACGATCGGCGCACCGCTGAAGTAATAAGAAGCCGTAAAGGAAAATGCGACAAATGCTTCAGTGGCATCCAGGCAGCCACGGATCGCCTGCTGCCTGCGCTCAACTTCTTTATCCGAGAAAGGTTTGTCTGTCATGCTCGATTCCCTGTTTTGATATAAGAATATAACCCTCTCCGGTCAATAATGATCAGCCCACATCAGCCAAAATGAGATGACTTGTACTTCGTGCTTCGGTTGCTTTTTAGGCGGGCGGATAAAGTACCTCAGCACTCACCCTACTCTGGCCCCTGCCATGCTCCGCCGACCGGGCTGCGGTATCAGCGTTAAAACATCGCCCGTTGATGTCATTTTCTGTCACTTATGACGGAACGAGTATAGAGTCTGTAAATGTGTTTATGCTATATTTTCAGCCGTTTTTCGCTATGAAAAACACTGCGGGCCTGTAGCTCAGTTGGTTAGAGCAGTGGACTCATAATCCATTGGTCGAAGGTTCGAGTCCTTCCGGGCCCACCAATTTTACT
>MDTC01008391.1_pt1 | contig 42778 bp, 40 predicted proteins | sample 811181 | NCBI WGS metagenome assembly MDTC01 (sample SAMN05326644, study PRJNA326480) | marine metagenome | isolation source: seawater | place: Pacific Ocean: North | collected 2011 | reverse complement strand
CATCTCGCCTCTCGAAAGATCAACGAGTGACGATTCAGCACCATGCAATGGAATTGTAAAACCGTCTTTGTGAGTCCTACCATTCAGTTCGCGAACAATCCAATCAAGCCTTCTTTCGGGTGCGATTTCTGCAATTTGTGATTCAGGCAATTCCCCAGCGGTTACTAGCATCATTTTGTGCCGATCTCTGACTTCACTTAGATGGTCGCTTGAGATTTCAAATGAAGCGTGAATTTCCGAAGGGCTAGCATCCAGTCCTTCACTAGCATTTTCGACCTCGATTGGTACATCTTGCCACTCTTCCATATTATCACCTGCATAGTGGAGTATATTGAACCTTTCAGGCACCTTCAATCCATGGAACTTTGGCAAAAAACCGTTTTGCAAACCTACCGGAAGCTTCAGAATTAGGTGCTTGATTCATTTGAATATCTTTGGGATAACAAATAGAATATGTCCTTGTAAGGTTTCGATTATCAAGTAAAAGTATCAATGCCCTGTCCCCCATTGCTCGAATTGGTCTGCCCATCGCTTGCAGTATGGAATTGATTGCTGGTTGACTATTTGCATATCTCCAGAATTTATCTCGGCCAAACTTTTCTTTGATATATTCGCCAAGTGATTTTTGAAATACCGAAGGTGGTGCATTTGGGATTCCAACACATACTACACTATCCAGTAAACCGCCATGATAGTCAACACCCTCAGATAACTTTCCATTAAATACGCCTACCATTAGTATTCTATTACCAAACTTACGTTGGTCTTGTAGCCTTATTAGTAGGTCCGTAATGTCTTTTTTCCCCTTTATTTCACTTTCAAGCATAGTCTTAATTCCAGGGATGTGAAAACTTTCAAACAGTGAATTAAGAAATGCATAAGATGGGACAAAAACCGCAACATTACCTGGCGTGTTAGCAACTATTTGGCGTATATGGTCACGAATTCTTTGACTATTTTCTGGACTTCTTTCTCTATACAATGTAGTCACATCATTGGCTACTACAACAGGACGTCGTTCTTTGGCAAATGGAGATTCATGTATTGACTCACTACGTTTTTCATTTGAAATTCCTAGTAAATCTGCAAACATCGAAGGTGGATTTAGAGTTCCTGACATCAGTATCGCCCCAGAGCAGTTTTCGAATATTGGCCCTGCAACTAGGCCAGCATCCAATAAATTTGCAATTATTCTTCCATCTTTTCCTTCACCGTCAAACACTAAACAAAGGGCAGTACTTTCACCAAAACGCAGTAACAAATCAACAAGATGTGCTAGGAGATGAGCAGATGGCTCATTATCTCCATTCTCATCAACTTCCACTTCATTGGTCGCAAGTAATGATTTCAACATTGGAAACCTAGTATTTTTGTCAGGTACAGCAAAAGTTTTCTTTTTGTTGTCTAAAGTCGACTGCGATGCAATTGCAGCAACTGCATCAAAAGCCCTAACAAACATCGATTTGACAAACTTTGCATCGGTTCTTATTTCTGAATTATTACCCATCTTTTTGATCAATGATTTGAATTCTCTATTCAAAATCAATCTAAACTCTTTACAAACATCCAAGCACCATTTTTTACGTTGGACTGATTCTTCAGAAGCGACACCGATAAGTGACATATTTTCGAGATTGCCTAGATGTTCTTCCACTTCAGTAGCAGCATTTCGAACCATGCTGGGGGTAAGCATACGTTTCATACCCATCCTTACCCGGTCAGCTAGATTGTGTGCTTCATCTACAATTATTATCAAGTCAGACAATTGTAAATCCATTGCTTTCAATGAAGCGTTTCTTACTTCATCTATGAACAAGTGATTATAGTCACATACCAAAATGTCACATTCTTTTACAGCAGATCTACAAGATGCCCAAGCACATACGCCCCAAGTTTTGCACATACTGATTATTTCACCAACATGTCTTGGTTGGCCAAGAATATATCTTCTTACATCTTCTTTCCGATTTAAGTTGGAATTTTCATTTATATTTTTTTCACAAGTACATCTTCCAGTTAGCTTGTCTACATGTTCACACATAGATTCTCTACCGATTAGGTCTACCAACTTTATTTGTTTCAAACTAGATTCGAGTTGCTGATTGATTTTACGAACAGTATCTACTACAATCTCGTGTTGACTTTGTTTTGGAGTAAGGAATAAAACGGTTTTTGATTCGTTTGACTTCTCTACAAATTCTAGTGCTGCTGCAAGAGCAGCAGCAGTTTTACCTACGCCGGTCGGTGCACTTGCAAGGTGTGCTCCGCCCTTGTTTAGAGTGTCTAGGCATGATTGAATCATGTCTACTTGTCCTTCTCTAGGAGTGGGGTGAGCAAGCCAACTGAACTTATGCGCCTCACCCATGCCGACAAGGCCTCGTCGAAGGGCCTTAAGGTTGAGCATTTACGCGGCTGCACCTTTGTGAATAATTGCACCCGGGAGTGAGGGGCCCGGATGCGTGTGGAACTACCCCTGTCATGAAACAGGAGTGGAATCGGAGTCCCCCCGGGGATCTTCATCCTCCGAGGGGAAATTTCTTTGTTTACCAGTTTCGGCCATTTTGGCACGTAGACGCAGTGCAGCGAATCCGACATTACCTGGTAGTGTATTGTCAGATCGGAAGGTGGAATGGCGATTGTTTCCTATTTCGTCATCCCAGCGCATTTTCCCATCCCCTCCTTGTTATGTGGCTCTCACCCTGTTAGTTCACTGGTGGAACTCCTTGCGTCTTACAGTCTTTTCACGAGCATCTTCGACGCTCGTCTCGAGTATTTGGTTGAGTTTTTCTTCCTCAGTAATCTTGTTTCGGACATAATCCTGTAGCCCCTGTTGTGCTGCTTGCTCAGGACTGATTCCATGTAATTCGTATAATTGCCCAAGTTTGTTCTTTGTAGAGCGACCTACTGCGATTTTTATTGAATCCATTTCGGGAAGTAGTGGCTGACCTGTTAGGAATTCGCGAATAGCGATACGAATTACATCGCTTCTGTTTCTTGCGCCATCTAATCCAACTCTTGAATCGATTAGAGCTAGTTCTTCATCTGTGATTCTCAGTGTAACCGGGCTGCTTTGTGCGTTCATCGTCTCTCCTCCGTACCCTAGCGGTAGTATAGACAGTACTTAAATGTAATACATATAATGACAATTTGACTTACAAGCAATTACAATGGTTAATGTAACTCAGTGTTAATGTTATCGATATTTTCGAATCTTTTTGAGGATTTAATCATGGCAAGCCTCAAACCAAAAAACCCCTACCCCTAAACATGGCAATAACCGCTAGCCGGGGATTATATCTCTATGTCGAGGTTTTGAAAGCAGCACTGGATGATGAAATTATTACTGATGATGAGGCAAGTATTCTCAAGGTACTATCAACTGCTTTGGGCGTATCTCCTGGTGAGACTGGTTCTGCAATGGATATTGCCAGAAATATAGAGGCTTCTCCATTTGATGATATCTCGCAATATACTGAGCATCATATGGGAGATGCAACTACCTATCAATCAGCACTTGTAGCTGCCTTAGATGATGAAGTAATCTCTGAGGAGGAATGGAATATGTTAAATTCACTAAGAAGGCTATTAGGGATTCAGCCTGATCAGCATGCTTTGATTGAAGAAGCGATTCGTTCGATGTCTGAAGAAGATGAAAATGGTGATAGGCGTTTAGAACGCTTGGCTCGCTTCAACACCGTATGCCCATACTCCTAAGGGTCTCAAAGGTAGGGAATGCTTGTAAAGTACCTTAAGGTGGCCCGGACAACACCAATGGTGTTTTTTGAAGGTGCAAACATGAGTAATCTCAATGATATATTCGAAGCAGTAAAACAAAGAGACCCTGACCAACCAGAATTCCATCAAGCAGTATGGGAAGTACTTGAGTCATTGGAGCCTGCAATAGAAGCCCATCCTGAATATGCAAATGTCATTGAAAGAATAGTCGAACCTGAGAGATTGATCCATTTTAGAGTACCTTGGGTTGATGATAGTGGAGTAACGCAAACCAATCGCGGATTTAGAATTCAATTTAATGGGGCAATTGGTCCATACAAAGGTGGACTTCGTTTCCATCCTTCGGTCAATGCCTCCATTTTGAAGTTCCTAGCATTTGAACAGATTTTCAAAAATAGCCTAACAGGTCTACCAATGGGTGGCGGAAAGGGTGGTTCTGATTTCAATCCAAAAGGTAAATCAGACGGCGAAGTAATGCGCTTTTGTCAGTCTTTTATGATGGAGTTATGGCGTCATATCGGAGCAGACTGTGACGTTCCGGCTGGTGACATAGGTGTTGGAGGACGAGAAATTGGTTACATGTTTGGAATGTACAAAAAATTGAGAAATCAATTCGAAGGTGTACTTACTGGTAAGGGAATTACTTACGGAGGTTCTTTAATTCGACCTGAGGCTACAGGATACGGTTTAGTTTATTTTGCTAAAGAAATGCTCGCTGCTGCAGGCAAATCTTTCGAAGGTGCCAGCGTTTCAATTTCTGGTTCTGGAAATGTAGCGCAATTTGCTGCAGAGAAGGTTTTAGATCTTGGTGGCAAAGTAGTTACAATGTCTGACTCAGGTGGATTTGTTCATGATTCAGAAGGTATAGACCGAGAGAAATTAGCTTGGGTAATGGATTTGAAAAATAATCGCCGTGGTAGAATTTCTGAATACACAGATAGTTTTCCTAATGCTGTTTATACCGCACGAGATAAAAATGCAGACCATAATCCATTATGGTCAGTTAATGTAGATGTCGCACTTCCATGTGCAACTCAAAATGAAGTAAATGGTGTTGATGCTGCGAACTTAATTGCAAACAACGTAATCGCAGTTGCAGAAGGAGCGAACATGCCTTGTATGCCAGCAGCGGTTGAAGCATTCCAAAACTCAGGTGTATTATTTGCCCCAGGTAAGGCTAGTAATGCTGGAGGAGTCGCAACATCAGGTTTAGAGATGAGTCAAAATTCATTGAGACTTAGTTGGACTCGTGAAGAGGTCGATCAAAGACTACACGAGATTATGGTAAATATTCACAAGAATGCTTACGATACTGCAAAGAGATTTGGCCGTGATGGTGATTACGTATTTGGAGCAAATGTTGCAGGATTCCTGAAGATTGCCGAAGCAATGGTTGCTCAAGGTGTAGTTTAATCACCAATAGAATGGATCTCCAGATCCTACTATCATTATGAACGCAAAACCAAGGCAAATTATTCCAAATATTATGTCTAGTATCATTCCGGTCATAGAACCTCCATTTCCTTGACCGGTAGATAATTCCCAGTCAGATTTAGTTTTGTAATATGCTCCGTCCATGAAGCATGCCACGGCTATTGACATACAGCACATCGAGTTACCAAGTATAATTGAACTATCATCTCCTGCAATGATACTAGCAATCATGATGACAATTCCAAATGTTAATGCTAGGTATGACCAATGGCGCCAATTTAATTCTGGCTTAAAATTTAAATTGATGTAAACCACTTGTTGTTCCGCTGGCATAACAGGTTGAACATATGCTACTTGCTGTACATATTGTAGATCTTGTTGCGGTTGAACTTGTTGAACATTGATGTATTGCGTTTGGGGTTGGTTAGGGTCTATTCCCGGCTGCATAATCCTGCTAAGAGTTCCTTGGCAATAAGTCTGATTCGTAATTCTTTGGTTAGTAATGCCTATACCTCTTCATTTTTTGAAAAGAATGAGGGCGTAATTTGGCTTCGAAGATTTTTGGAATGCTCGATGGTTATATCGGCGCTCCTTCTGGAATCGTTCTTTTAGCATTATCAGTAATTTTGATGCTACAAGGTCATCGTAGAATTAAGATGATTACAATAATTGCTGGAGCAGGTATTGGGTATTATGTCAGCGGTTTAGCATACGAACATTTTGGATTCTTAATCAACTCTCAGTATGAAATCTCACAAGAAGATTTTCAAACACTGGTAACAATATTTTGTGCAGGCTTACTCTTCACGGTAGTAAATTTAGCATCGATATTTATCACTGCAGCCATTTCATTGTACATCATGGTAACTTTGGTCGAATTTCTTGAAGGTAGTGGATATGATGTTGGAGGTGAATTAGAAGGAGGTATCGTTACAATAATCGCGATTTTATTAAATCGCTTATTGAGAAAAAACCTGTACTTGGTCGGTTCAGCAGCGATAGGTTCTCTACTTGGAATAGTTGGATATTTATTACTTGTAGGAACTCCACCTTCGGAAATGGAATTATCGGTTTACCCTCTAAATGTGATAGTTCTAGCATTATTCCTTAATTCCTTATTGATTCAAAAACTTGATCAAAGGAAAACAAAAGAAAAGAAGAAAATAAAGCAATTAGTAAAGAAATCCGAACGAGAACCAATTTCATTCATGGAAGAAGACATCCTTACATCTGCTTACCAAGAAGAGAGAGAATACCGAAGTATGGAAGCCTACACTAATCCTGGTTATTATTGACTAAATAGCAGTTGGAGCTACGTGTCCATCTTTTTTGTCATCAGGCTTTCGAACCCTAGACCAGACTCCACCCATCAATTCATCATGATGATCTCCACAATAGTGGAATCTGCGATATGCTTCACGGAATGAGTATGCTTTCTTTCCAGTTGCGACCAGGTAACCTTCTGGTGACAGTCGTGAGATAATATCTCCAACCGCTCCACAGCCTGGATAATCACAAACCGCATCTTGACCCATAAATACACCTACCCATCCGTCTTTCTTTAACCTTGACTAAAATTACTCTTCATTTTCTTCATCCGGTTTGATAATCACCAATGGGACATTTGCTTCGATAGATTGGCCTTCCTCACAATGTATTTCAGTCACCTTGCCAGCGACTGCAGCCTGTATCTCGTTTTGCATTTTCATTGCTTCAAGAATCAAAATTACTTGGCCTTCAGCCACATCATCTCCCACGCTTACTTCAACGGTTACAACCTTGCCTGGTATATTGGCGGAAACGATTCCAGTTTTCTTTGACTTTCCGCCTGATGCTCTTTTCGCTTTCTTGGCCGGAGCGGAGTCTGGGACTACAATTTCAAAAGTCTCTCCCTCGACAGTAGCAGTCCATGAATCACCATTTTGTTCAAGTTCTACCTCGAACTCTTCTCCATTGATTATGACTTTCCTAATTTCACCCATCATTTCACCTCCATGGAGAGCGAGATCCTCTCTTATACATCAGAGATGATAGGCCCATATTCATTCTACGATGGTCTTGAGCCCAAGCATCTCCCTTTTTTCTGGCAATCTGCGAAGAATCTTCTCCGCTTTGAGTGGCTGAAATAACTGCTGCCATTGCAGCAATTCTAAGGATTTTAGTTCGTGTCATCTAATCCCTCACAATGGAATGTTTCCGTGCTTTCTAGCAGGTCGTAATTCTTCTTTGTCCATTAGCATATCAAGAGCCCTACATAGGCGGTCTCTAGTTTGATTAGGTTCTATTACATCATCCAAGTATCCTAGAGCTGCTGCTTTGTAAGGATTAGCAAAAGTCTCTTCAAAATCTTCAATCAATCTTTTTCTCTCACCTTCAGGGTCACGAGCATCTTTCAGTCTTCGTCGATGGATAATTTGTACTGCTCCTTCTGCACCCATAACTGCTAATTCTGCACTCGGCCATGCCACGTTATAGTCGCCGCGAATGTGCTTAGAAGACATTACATCATACGCTCCCCCATACGCTTTGCGCAATATCACTGTGAGTTTGGGGACAGTTGCCTCTGCATATGCATAGAGAAGTTTTGCCCCGTGTCGAATAATACCACCCCATTCTTGGCTAGTACCGGGCAGGAAGCCAGGTACATCTTCTAGAGTTATGAGTGGGATATTGAAGGCATCACAAAATCTAACGAACCGAGCAGCCTTGTCACTCGCGTCAATATCCAAACATCCAGCTAACATTTTTGGCTGATTGGCTACGATTCCAACAGTATTCCCTCCAAGGTGGCCAAACCCAATTACTATGTTGCCAGCCCATGTTTCCTGAACTTCTAAAAAACCACCATCATCAAGAATTTCAGTAATTACATCCTTGACATCATACGGTTTAGTAGGGTCATCTGGAACTATGCTGTCCAATATGTCACAAGACCTACTTTTTGGATCACTACTGCTTTTGGTTGGTGGCTTCTCCATATTATTGGATGGTAACATTGCTACAAGTTCCCTTGCCAGATTAATCGCCTCTTCATCATCATCAGCAGTAAAGTGCGATACTCCCGATTTGCTTCCATGAGTTGAAGCACCTCCTAGGTCTTCAAAAGATACCTCTTCGTTGGTGACGGTTTTGATTACTTCTGGTCCAGTGATAAACATATGAGCGGTCTTATCGACCATGATTACAAAATCAGTAATTGCAGGAGAGTAAACAGCACCTCCAGCACAAGGCCCCATGATCACACTGATTTGAGGAACCACTCCACTAGCGCGAACATTTCTAAAGAAGATTTCAGCATAAGATCCTAGTGAAGCAACCCCTTCTTGTATACGGGCGCCGCCTGAATCATTTAGCCCAATCACAGGCCTACCTGTCTTTAGTGCCATGTCTAAGACCTTACAAATTTTCAGACCATGCATTTCTCCTAGGCTTCCACCGTATACAGTAAAATCTTGAGCGAAAGCAAAAATTTCTCTTCCATTAACAGTTCCATGTCCAGTGACTACCCCGTCGCCGGGAATCACATTTTTATCCATGTCGAAATCTTTGCATCGATGTTCAACCAAAGCATCAATCTCTTGAAATGAGCCTTCATCAAGCAACAAGTCAATGCGCTCACGCGCAGTCATTTTCCCTCTATTATGCTGTGCTTCAACACGTGCCTGTCCTCCACCTGCTTCTCCGCGAGACTTACGCACACGCAGGTCGTTGAGTCGCTCTTCACCGGTCATGAGAACATTCGCCATCCCGAGACAGTACAAACCCCTCCTTATTGATTGTGTGAGCATTTTAACACCGCAACCGCTTCATAGGCCCTTTCATACCGGCCAACATGGCGGAGCGACAAAGAATCGTAATTGCTAAGCCCGGTCTCGATGGTCATGACCGTGGAGCAAAGGTTGTTGCACGTGCTTTACGTGATGGTGGCCATGAAGTAATCTATACAGGGTTGAGGAGAACTCCTGACCAAATAGTACGTACCGCAATGGATGAAGATGCCAGTTTTATCGGTCTATCTTCTCTTTCAGGTGCACATAGTCATCTATTTCCTAAGGTTTGTTCCTTACTCAGAGAAGCAGGGATGGACGACGTCATAGTTTTTGGTGGAGGGATAATACCTGTCGATGATAGGGATGGTCTTTTTCAATGCGGAGTTAGGGCGATTTTTGGGCCGGGAACTACTTCTTCAGAAATCTTAGATTTCATCGAGCAAGCCTCACAAAGGGATTGTGGCGTAGGTTCTCAGGAAGAATGGCATTGGGGCTGATATATTGAATCGTCTTGAACTGGCAAAAGAATTGTCAGCTATAGAAAATGGTGAATTAAAAGCAGAATCAGGCCAAGGTTTGATTTTTGCAATCACCGGCTCACCTGGAGTCGGAAAATCATGCATCATTGATGCATTATTGCATCACTTGACTCCAAAAAACAAGATTGCAATTTTGGCAGTAGACCCTACTTCTCCACTGAGCGGTGGTGCTTTATTGGGGGATAGAGTTCGAATGTCGGTTTTAGATGATGCTGAGAAAGCAGATTCAATCTATCTACGAAGTATTGCCACGCGCTCATCTAGCGGTTCTATTCCATCCATAGTTAGAGACCTTTCAACCCATCTCTTAGCAAGAGATTTCGATATGGTCTTAGTTGAAACAGTAGGTGCTGGTCAATCTGAAGTTCGTTGTGCTGCTATCGCAGATCGCATAATTTTGGTAGAAGGACCTGGTAGAGGAGATGGGATACAGGCCGAGAAAGCAGGTTTATTGGAATTAGCAGATTTGATCGTGGTAAATAAATCGGATTTAGAAGGTGCTGATAAGGTCGTAAATCACTTGAAAATCTCATTGAGCATAGGCGAAAAACCTCCTCCAATAATGAAGGTTAGCGCTCTTTTAGGAGACGGAATTGAGGAATTGTCAAACCAATTGGCTTCAATGCCACAACGTGTTGGTTCTATTCGAGCAAGAATGCGACAGAGATTACTTATGTCGCATGAATCGCAAATTACAGCAAACACCCACTTTGAGTCAGTAATCGACCGCATGGCTCAAGAAGGCTTGGGTGTCGACGAAGCCTTGGAGGAGTTGCAATCAGTGAACAAGTTGAGATGACAGACCCAGTTAGTCACTCGGTTGGAGGCATCAGTGGACATATTTTCCGAAGAGTATTCCATATTTCTATGGTCACTCTCCCATTGTTATTCTATGAATATGGGGTTCCGATTTCTGACTTTTTCAAAGTATCACCAATTCAATTTGTATCAGGTGTACTCGTAGTAATGATTATTGGAGAGGCAACTAGGCTAAAACTAGGATTCACAGTATTCGGGCAGCGAGATTATGAATCCAAGCAAGTAAGTGCACTTGCATGGGGTTGCTTTGCAGTAGGGATGACCTTTCTTTGCTTTCCAAATAACCCTGAATTTGGTTATCCACTAGTAGTGTCGCTTTCCTTAGGAGATCCTTTTCTTGGAGAATTAAGACGTAAGAATCTTGAATCTAAGCCTGTTTTCATTTATGGTTCCATCTTCATCACTTTAATCTGGGTACTATCGTGGAATCTGTTCGGGACTCCACTATGGTTGGCCCCATTGATGGGTCCAATATGCGTTGCTTCTGAATGGCCTAGGCTAAGATGGATAGATGATAATGCAACCATGTTACTGATTCCATTAGCCGCAATCATGCTTGTAGCCCCATGGCTTTGAACAATATATTGAAATGATGCATTCAACTCCCTAAACTCACAGGTGGAAAATAATGAGTGATATGCCCGAGTCAAAAGACCCTCCACAAGGAGTTTATCTCGTTGCTTTCTTGTTAGCATTTGTGGCATTAATCGTCACTATGTTTGCCTCCCCTCTTTGGTAAACTCAAGAACTTACTTGAGTGAAACCGCTTTCGTTTAGAACATGTGCGGAATCGGCGGCATGTTAGGCCAAACCGATGATGCTGTTTTGAACAGAATGATTTCCCTTTTACAACACCGTGGCCCCGATGGTAATGGCAAATTTTCTGATGAAAATTGTGGTCTTGCACATACAAGATTAGCGATTGTAGATATTATTGGGTCTCCTCAACCTTTGTATGGCCCAAGCTCAGTAGCGATTGTGAATGGGGAAATATACAATCATTCCTCATTGAAGAGAAATGATTACCATTACAATACAAGTGGTGATAGCGAATGTATACTTGCTTTACATAATTTGTATGCTGGTGGAGATGCCTTTAGTCATGCTAAATGGATTTCAAGATTAGATGGAATGTTTGCTTTTGCTATTTGGGATTCTAATAATCAACAGTTGATACTGTCGAGGGACCCTATGGGGATTAAGCCCTTGGTCAGAACCTTTGCAGATAACACTCTGCTATTTTCTTCCGAGGTCAAAGCACTAAGAGCTCATGAATCACATATTCCACAAATCGATGATTTAGCTATGAGGGCACGTATTGCCTGGGAATATCCTTTGGATTCAACAACTCTTCTTGATGGTGTTAGCCAAGTAAGACCCGGTTCGGTTGAGGTCTGGGAATTGGTTGAAGGTATTCCAAAGTTAACCAGCAGTTGCCGCTATGAATGTCAAATTGTTGAACCTACTAAAAATTGGAATGATCCTGAAGGATTACTGCAGACATTTGTTTCTAGCGTACAAGACCGGCTGATGGCTGATGTACCAGTTGGCATCGTACTTTCAGGTGGTTTAGACTCGTCCATGGTGGCAGCGGTAGCCCATGAAGCAGCAGAGGCGGCAGGTAAACCAGTGCCTGCGTGTTGGACGGTTGCTGAAAATGAAGACAATCCTGATTGGAAAGCGGCTGAATTGGTTGCTTCATCACTAGATTTACAACATCATCAGCATGTATTAGATCCTGAATCTTTCCATTCAAGATTACCAGACTTAGCATGGCATGGAGAGGATTTGGACGTAACGGTCCTCTTTTTCCAGCCACTATTTGCAGAAATGTCAAAATCGGTAACAGTTGGATTATGCGGCCAGGGTGCGGATGAACTTCATGCAGGTTATCCGAGATATCGTGACCTTTTATCTCATGCAAAGCAAATCCAGTCGAGATTGACAGATCTGAAATGTGACCTTTCATCCCTCGAGGGTGAAAGATGGTGGTCGTCAAATCATCAACCAGAACACCACTGTAAGTCATTGACTAAGTTTTTACAATTTGAATTAGATCACGGTCAATTATCAAACTTCCAGTTAAGGCTTGTTGACAGACATTCTATGACGCATGGTTTCGAGGTTCGAGTTCCCTTTTTAGGTTCCAAGCACCGCGAACATTCTAACAAATTACCCTTGGATTGGAGATTGCCAAAAACACTTGAAGAAAAGTTGGCATTGCGAAAAGCAGCCGATTTAACCTCACTTCCAAAAGAGATAGTCAGCCGTCCTAAATTGCCAGCGGGAAGGGCAACTTCGCCAGCAATGATTGATGAACTGATGAATGAATTGCAACCACGCGCATTAGAATTAGCCACAAAATATGGCGATTATGAAAAAGCATTGAAAAAACAACCTGAAATTGCTATTGGTTTAGGCTTATTTGAGGCCATGCACCTTTTGGATGAAGGTAGGTTCAAGAGAAACGGCGATGTAACATCCTTGTTAGATGAGGTGATTGCATGACAGACCTTCATGATTTGAGTGATAAATTAGAAGAGAAACGGGAAGAGATTTCTCAATGGATGCAGAAAAAAAGGGAAGAAGTTCCGATTCCTATCTATGGTAGTGTCGATATCAGGGATGCTGGATGGAAAATCACAGTAGTAGATGCAAATCATTTTCCTGCTGGATTCAATAATGTTTCACACGAGGATGAACCACACCTTGCAGCATTATTAGGAAATCACATCAATCGAAAACACCCTGGTTGCACTTGGGTGCATTTATTTCCAGAAAGCCATACTCGTAATCCCGGATATGTCGAGAATCTATCTACGATTAAGAGATTGATAATTTCTGCGGGATTCCGTTGTACAATTGGTTCTCCACAACTTGCTGATTATGGAACACTTGATGGGATTAAAGGTCCATTAAGGCTAGATAAGGTGGAGTTGGTTGAAGAAAAAATATTGATTGAGGGGGAAGAACCATGCTTGATTTTGTTGAACAATGACCTTACAGAGGGTATGATTGCTGGTCTAAATGCTGATACTGTCAGTCCACCATTGCATATGGGGTGGCAACGCAGAAGAAAATCAGAACATTACCAATGCCTACAACCTTATGTCGAAGAAATAGCAAGTTTATTGGAAATTGATCCTTGGCACCTGATCACAGATTGGTTTGTTAGTGAAGACAAATGTTTGGAAAAGGAAACATGTCGTAAAATCTTAGCAGCTGAAGTTGATGAGTTTTTGGCGAGGATTCAAGCAAGGTATGATGATTTAGGAGTAGATAGGCAACCGGTTGCATTCATCAAAAATGATAGAGGAACCTATGGTCTTGGTATACTCTCTGTTACATCAGGAGATCAATTATTAGAATTATCTAATCGCAAGATGAAAAAACTGATGTACTCTAAAGGTGGAAGTGATGTTGAGAATTTTATCATTCAAGAAGGAGTTCCAACCTTTTTGCGTGGAGAAAACGATGAACCGGTTGAACCGGTTGTATATCTTGTTGATGGGGAAGCGGCCTCTTGGTTCTATAGAATGAATCCTAAAAAGACTGATATTGGTAATCTTAACACACCTTCTGCACAATTCCACCCCTACAGTGAGGTTGGAGAAATCTTTGGAGAGCACGCACATAATTGGCATGCCCTAGTTGCAGAATTATCAATGCTAGCAATGGGATTAGAATCTTTGAGGCAGGAGGTCTAGAATGATTGTTCATTGTTTAGGTGGAGGTCTAGTTGGTTCTTTCGTAGTCCAGAAATTAGTATCAGCAGGATATGATGTACATCTTTTTGACATTGTTAATATTGAAATTGAAGGAGTTACTATGCATGTAGGAGATGCTATTTCAGCAGATCATTCTGCTGCTAGTATGGTGATAAATATGTTACCCGGTGACATTGGACATAAAGCAACTTCATCACTGGCTAATAGTGGTCAAAAAATTGTAGATTTGTCATTTAGTGCTACAACTCCAGATACTTTAGGTCAAACCGAATCATCAATTCTGTGGGATGTAGGTATTGCTCCAGGCTTGTCAAATATGCTTCTAGCAAGAGCAGTACGTAAGTATGGTAAACTCAAATCAGCGACCATAAAGGTCGGAGGAAATCCTAGTGAGAGCGATGAAGGTTGGAGTTACATGGCACCTTTTTCTCCAAAGGATGTGATTGCAGAATATACTAGGCCAGCCCGAATTGTAAAAGATAGCCTCGTAAAAACAGTACCTGCAATGACCGATTTACATTCAATCGATGCCAGTGGCAGGGCCATGGATGCATTTCTAACCGACGGTCTTCGTTCGGTTTTGCATGGAATAGACGCAGAACAGATGGGCGAGTACACAGTCCGTTGGCCAGGACATATCCAAAAGTATCAATCAGAATTAGAAACCTTAGTTCATGAGAATTTGTTAGAGGACTGGAAATTTGATTGCAATAGAGATGAATTTACTTGGATGGAAGTTGAAATCCAGACATTAGATGGTCTCAAAGAGCGCTGGGTGATTGAAGATAATGGCAAAGATGGTGATTCATCTATGGCTAGGACAACTGGCTTGGTTACCGCTTATTCAGCGATAGCTTGGTTGGACCGTCCTGAACTCTTCTCGCCAGGTGTCTATGCGCCTGAAGATTTACCTGATGAAATAATTGATTTGATAATCGGTGTTATGCGTTCAGAGGGAGTCAGTATTTCTGGGCCACTGGATTGAAGGAGTAATGGCACACCGCCGGTAACATGCGAAGGGTTGCTGTTTATGCAATAACTATCGCTGTTGGATTATATTTGAGTGCCAATTTTGCTGAATGGCCGGTGAATATTTGGTGTATTGGCTTATTTTCATGGCTGTTTTACAAGGCTCCTAGGCGCGAAAGAGTTGAGATGCTAACAGTGCTTGCATTTGCTACGCCAATGGAATTATTTTTCAGTGAAGTATGGCTAATTTATGAATATCAAAGAGATTTAATGCCATTATTTGTACCGGTTGGACATTGGTTTTTATTTGATTCAGGCAGGAGATTAAGTCGATATTTACCAGTAAAATATGCTATGTATTCATTGATTCCTTTCATTCCAGTAGTATTGTATGGACTTTATACAGGTGGTGATACATCTGGAATTATACTCTTATTATTGGTTCTAGCCTTTACTAGATGGGGTCCACAACCCAGTTTGTATGCTACTATGGCTTGGTTGGCATTACTGATGGAATTATGGGGTACTTATTTGCAAAATTGGACTTGGGATAATGAGGTTCCTTGGACTGGTTTGACCGCATGGAATCCACCTCTATTGGTTGGAGCATTTTACTGCCTTGGTGACCTTCTAGTGAATCTTTCAGTCGCGAGGTTTGAAAACAAGCGTCTAGTGGAGGGGGATGAATGACCTCCGCAAGTGACCTGGCTAAACGTCGGAAAGCGGAGGCTGAACGAATCGCGATTTCATTAGCCAGGCAGAAAGGGGAGAGACGAAAAAACCTCAAAGGAGGAGAGGGGACAGTCGCTTGGGTTACTGAAAAATTGTGTATTGGATGTGACCATTGTACTATTGTTTGTGATGATGATGCTATTGAGTTGTATCATAAGGACATGGCTTCACCATTACTACAAGTCCCTTCAAATCGCAAAGCCAGAATTATTCGCGAGGCATGTACAGGCTGCAGATTATGTGTTTTAGCATGTCCAACCGATGCAATAGATATGATAGATAGGTGATGAATTTGTCAAAAAAAGAACATGATGGTGCACAGAGATTTGGTGGAGAGTTCGGTCCTGGAAGAGGTCCGAATACAACCGGTGTTACCCTTTCTACATTCAAGACATTAGTTTGGATCTCCAATATAGGTGGTCTACTATTGGTTGTATTATCGTTAGAATTCTTATTCGTAGAGAAGCGTTTTGGCCTTGGCTTAGCATTCTTGGTAGCAGGAGTAATAGTTGCACTATTTCCTTCAAACTACGAAATTAAAGGTATGGATGAATCTACTGAGGATAAGTCATAATCAAGCTTCAGCAAAATCTTTTGCTGGAACTAAAACCTCTTCCTGGGATTTCTTAGCATTTACTTGTCGTGCAAGGAAACTTACCACATCAAGGATTTCTACATCATGACGCTCATCTCCTTCGAATTTCAAACACTCGAAGTGAGATACACATTTTGGACAGGATGTAATCATCATATCTGCACCGGTTGCTCTAATCTCTTCAAACCTTGAAACTCTAAGTGCTCTAGCATTTTCGTTACAAGACATCATACTTGAAACTCCACAACACATAGCATCCTCGCCGTGATGTTCCATCTCTACCAATTCAACACCTTCAACGCTTGCAACCAATTCACGTGGTTCTTCATAAATTCCCATTTGACGTCCAAGGCGGCATGGGTCATGATAGGTTACAGTAATATCTTCTTCAGCCTTCATTTCCATATCGAATCCATTTTCTATCAAAAATTCAGTTGTATGCATTACTTTGACGCCTTCGAGTTCATAGTCACGTGCAAATGTTCTGAAACATTCTGCACAAGAAGATACTAGAGTATCGATTCCTGATGCTTCGATCTTCTTTTGATTGTATGCTTTCAACTTCTGGAAAACCTCATCCAAACCTTGCCATTTCTGGTCGTGTCCACAGCACTTTAGGAAGTCTCTTCCAAGATATGAAACATCGGCATCCATCTCTTCAAACAATGTGAATGCTGCAGTAGTCGAATCTCCAAGGTCCATACTGCCTTCATTAAGATGAGAAAATACCATCTCTTGGTCTAGGTAGTCTACACAGCCAGGGTAATATCCGATATTAGAGTCGATTGGATATTCCTCAACCGGAATGAAATCATCGTCTGCATCCTCTTCGGCTTCTGCCGCTAGTACTGCTTGGAGTACAGTGTGCGGTATTTCAGCAGCCCCTCCTCCTACGATTAATGATCTTCGAATATCTACATACGAATCATAATCAACTAATTGTGGACAAGCATTAGTACAAGCGGTACATGTCAAACAAGAATACATCGGTACTCCGTCATCTTCATTATTCCATGAGTTATAGATGATGTTGAGTTTGTCTCCTGCATTGAATAATCGTACAGGACAGGCATCATCACAAAGGTCACAACCGTAGCACTTGTTCATCTCAAATTCATAGCCACGGGCCATATTACGTAGTAGAATAAACGTGATTGCACCTAGTGTTACACAAGGAATAAACATAGCATAGATTAATTTTGCATCCAAACTATTTGGATTAACATGGTAAGTTGGATTTTCAATAACACTTCCATATCCTTCCAACTCAAGGTTCAAAGTATTATTAAGTTTCACAGCAGTACCTGCTAAGCCATTCCCTGCATCTTCACCATACAATAGAAGAGGTTGGAAAGCACGAACTGTGTAGGTAGTTTCTACCATCACACTATCATTTGCAGCCAATGGGCCATTAGAATTTACAACGAATGCAATGGAATAATCTCCAGCCTCTAGTTCAACAGCACTTGCACCTTCACAATTTTCGAAAGATGCAACTTCATTTCCAGATGAAATCTTGGTTACTGTCATAGATGAAGTGATCATTGAACTGGTACCTTGCCCTTCCAAAATAACTTCAGAAGCACGATGTGTACACGAAATATCTACTGGAACTGTGGTGAATTCTGAATCTTCAGGCCAATAATCATTGGTAACAGTGAATGGTATTTGAGCAAGATTTACACTACCAGTACCTGAATAATTATTCATCTCAGAGGCTCCATTTTTACCATTTGGTAAATCCTGATGCCCATTAGAATCTGAGAAATCTATCAAATGATAACGGGCTGGCTGATATATATTCCAATCCATCCAAGCACTAGCAGGTACTAAGTCTCCTTCGAATCCTTGATCAGCCATATGTTCAGTAATATCGTGAACATGTACATCGTCAGGTTGTGAACGCATATCTTCTAATTCGCCATAATCAGCTATTGTCATCAAACCTTTTGAATCCCAAAATCCATTATCATATACTGGATATGTAACTACGCTAGCAGCAGTAGCTACAATTAACGCTCCAACGATTAACTTCTTTCCATGTGCTGGTTTGAAGTGCGCACCCCATGCATTTACAAACAGCCATCTGGCTATGAAGTATATCACAATCCATAACAGAATACCCGTCAAAACCCATGGAATCGCATTGAATATGTCGGCAATCCAAGGCTCCCTCGCGCCACAAATCAGATCCCCATGGCTATCTAACTGACAGAAATCAGACCGATTTTTACCATATAGCCGTAAGAAAATATTGATTGAGAATACTGATATGAACCAGATATGTGCTAGATAAATAACTCCAGCACTAGCAAACCACGGGTCTTCAACAGGTCTTTTCTCTCTACCTCCCAAGAATGGAGGTAGAGCGAGTAACCCGATTGGGATTCCTGTTAGGAATGCTCCCCACCATGCTGCGTTCCATGGGAAAGAAGGCTGGCCAAAGAAGTCTCCAACAGGTCCTAATGGCACATTGAATTGTGGAAGATACTCCCCCCATCTTAGATATCCATAAGAAAATAGTACATACCAATCAGGGAATACGAAACCTGCTTGTGCAAATGGATCTGCTGCACTGTGAAGTGGCGGTGGTATAATCCATGCATAGAATAGTAGTACAGCTCCCATGAAGGCGAAGATGATTGTATCTCTTAATGCCTCATGTGGCCAGAAACCATGTCCAGCCATTGTACGAACTCTCTTTTCGTCAGTGGTCTGTAGTTTCTCTTTCTCGTCCATATAGGTCGATGCCACTCTACCAAAATTTTCTATTAATCCCATTTCAATTTCCCCCCTTGATCAATGTGGCTCCGCAATACCTTGTACCCATACAATAAACAGATGAATTATTATCAGAAGTGTAACGATAACCGGCAATATGAATACGTGAATAAAGTACATTCTAGTAACCGCTCTATGTGTCAATGTGCTACCTGAGAATAGCAATGTGGATACATACTTTCCAATCAATGGCGTTGAGTTTGCCATATTGATTCCAATAGTTGCAGCACCAAAGGCCAAACTATCCCACGGTAATAGATATCCTGAGTAACCAAACACAATTGTTAGCGCCATCAATGCAACACCGATTAGCCAATTTAATTCACGAGGATTGCGGTATGCTCCGGTAAAGTATACTCTACACATGTGCAGGAATACAGATGCTACCATGAAGTGAGTCGCCCAATGATGAACGGCACGAATAATATATCCAAATGGTAACTGAGTCATGATGTATTGCATACTGGCATAGGCAGGAGATGGGTCACCTTCTCCACCCGGAACATAATAGATTCCAAGTACCGTGCCGGTTATAACGAGAATGATAAATGAAAGGAATGATACTCCACCTAGGCAGTATAGTGGATACCAATACCAAATAATTCTCAATTTATACTTCTCAGCGTGAGTTAGTGGCATCTGCCTGTGCATATTGTAATAGGCTCCTTTGGACATATTCCAATAATCTTGTATTCTGAAACGTGTATCCAAGAACGAGAATACCCAAAGGAATGTACGTTCTGCAAAGCCCATTTTTCCACTTGTCTCAACAGCACGCAAAATTTCACGTCTTGGCACATCTTCGTTTTCCTTGCGCAATGTGAATGCAATTAATACAATCACGAAGGTGATGAAGAACCAAAGAACCCAGAATATCGTACTCATATTTTCACCTCAGTCGCAGTAAGTTAGCCAGCCCTCATATTCGGTCGATGCTTCTATTGTATCACCGTTCATTATTATTGGAATAATAGGTAATCCGACAGGTGCGGGGCCACCTGCTCTTCGAATTCCCAAGTAATCAAACATCTGACCATTCGAACGATTGACGTTTGTATTGACTTCAATTGCAGTAGGGTCAAATCTGCTGGAGTGACAAATGCAGAATAATTTGCTACCTCCGTCATCACCACCACCAGGTGTCCAAGTATCTTTGGTAGTAGGGTCATCTATCAACTGCCAACCTGGTATACAACAAAGGTGTGTACAACGAGAGAAGATCATTACCAGATTATTATCTGGCTCAAATAATTCAGGCTGTTCAAGGAGCATTTCTGTTGCATGTCCAACATACTTTTTCGTCACGTCATAACCAGCCATGAATTGGAATCGTGGAACATCGTCAGTAGCCCCCTTGTCTTTATTTTCAGCATGTGGAACATATATTACCACTACCGGCAAACCATTCCATACGCCTTGAGCGCCTGACATTCCTACATTAGAATTGGCAGCCTCTTTCTCGAAAACGGATTTTGACATAGCTTGCAAATGCATTGCTCCATACCATGCTTCATCCTCACGACCTTTCGCCCAGAACTTTACAGCAGCATCTCCGCCACCAGCCCCGGAAGGTGGTAGTAGGATTGAAGCGAAACCAAGAGCCCCTAGGCTTGCTGCGAGTACTCCTCCTGCGGTATTGAAACCAAGGCGCATAAATTGTCTTCGATTGATTGTAGTCTTTTCAACCAAATCGGAAATCACTCCGCTAGGGTCTGGTGCTGGGCGTAATTTCATCTCATCCATCACAATCACCAGTTATATTCTCTCCAATCCTGTTTTGACTTTTCAGGGATGTATTTGTTTCTTCGATACTTGACAATTATTTTGTCAGGTAATACCCATTTCAAGTAAACGATGCCCATCAATATCAGTATTGTAAGTGTGATAGCAAGGTGATATGCAAGTTGCTGTTGGTCCCATGTGATGCCATTTAGCAATCCATATAGCATTGTTCCAAGCCAGTAGGTTACCCAGAACAGACCCCACACAAAGAAGAATCCAGTAAGGAATGTTGCACCAGTGGGTGCCATCGCGGCAGAAATTATCGTTCCAGGTTCTGCAGGATTGAATACTCCGTGATTTATCGCCTTGTCCATTTGTTCTTCAGTCAAACTTGCATCTTCCAATGCAGCCCTTGCATCTTTAATGCTAACTTTGCCACTAGCAACCTTTTCGAGAAGAATTGTGATAGTATCTTTAGCCATCATTGATCACCTCTTCTATTAATCTTGTAACGTAGTCTCATGACATTGCTGCGACCCTTGTAAGCAGTTGAGAAACCATATCTTAGGAATACTCCACAAAACAAAATCACTGCAATAACCGCTCCAAATCCAAGCAATCCAAGTATATGTGCTCTGAAGGGGGCACCAAGACTACTGATATCAATTTCACCAACATTTGACTCAGGTGCTACGGGTTCGCCACTTCCAGCAATTAAGGTGTGTGTTCCCTTACCGTCGTCAACTTCGGCTTCAGGCAGATTGAATGTCAGTTGATTCCAATAATCACCTTGGTTACCATCTGCACCATTCACACTATTTCCGCTAATCCAGAACTCAACTGTTCCAATATCTGCTTCGGGTGCAACCCACGTGATTATCCAACTTCGAGTTTTTGTGGTAGCGCCTGCATCATTCTGTGTCAATGTTTGTAAATCTTCATCGACATTTATTGCGAGATTTGTCTCTAGCAGAGTTCCAGCGCTTACACGCATCGAAAAGCCACCGGTATTACCGCTAGATGCGATAGAAGGACCTCCTGAGAGATGAAGAGTCATTTCGTAACTTGTGCCTGTAATCCAAGAGTGAGATACATTTTCTAGTAAAATCATAACTGAGTTGTCTGGTAAACCTTGGTGGCAAAGACACCCTTCTTTCGCCACATCATCGATTGTATTGCTTCCATTTTGATGCGAACCACCGATTCCCCAAGGGTAAGCTCCACCTTGGCCCGGTAAAAGCATGACTGCGAGCAACATAAATAGCAATGAACTACGAAGGGAAATCTGAGCAGTACGAATAGAACAACCCTCCGTTTTCCTCCACCAATCAGGGACATATAATCGTTCGTGCCCCTATCGTAGATAGGGGTTTTAGATTCTTTATTTTAGATTCATATATTTTCTAATCAATAAGTAACAACTGCTATCACCTCTCTATCTGACGCAACACTATGACAGACCACCCTTTCGAGAACACTTATGATTTGTCAAATGAACAATTGTTGACGCTTGAACAGGCCGAAGATTCGATGCTTCGTCACGAATTAGGTAAGGCTGAAGATTTACTTTTGAAGATGCTCGAGGCTGATGAGGAATGTATTCCGGTTTTGAATAATTTAGCACATCTTTATGGCCGTCATTTTTCGGATTTCGAAAAAGCGGTAGAATTGTATGAACGAGTATTGGTATTGGAACCGGACAATGCTTGGGCTCGAGATGCTCGTCGACGCTATTTGCGATATGTGGGCAGAGATTGAATAACCTCCGAGACCAAGGCATGCCATGGAAGGTGCCCAAATACTGATCGCCGGCATCGGTGGTGTCGGTTGTGCTTGGGCTCAGCGTGCACATTTACGAGCAGGACAGGGCATCGATTTGGTATTGGTTGATTCAGATGAATCATCTTTCGAATATGAAGGTGCTCATGTTATCCGCCTTGGTAGAGATTTAGATTCAGCTGGTTGTGCTGCATTACCCCCTCTTGGAGAGCAAAGAATGCGCCAAGCATCAAATGTTAATAGACAATTATTGGAAGATGTAGAATTGGTAATTTTGTTGACTGGGTTGGGAGGTGGAACAGGCACTGGCGCAGGACCTGAATTCGCTCGTCAAGCAAGATTATCTGGAGCGATTGTAATATCAATTGCCGCTATGCCATTCAGCGCGCAGGAGACGCGCAGCAAAGTAAGTAAAGAGGGGCTTACAAGATTAGAGTCGAATAGCGATGTATGCGTCAGACTAGAACTTGATCGCCTAGCTTGGCAGGCAAGGGAGCGAGGAACTGATTGGAGGCTTGGAGCTTTATGGGTAGAGGAATTTGTTGATGGTTTAGTTAGGACGCTCATGCGGCTTGGATTAATTAATCTAGATATGATGGATTTGAAAACGATAGTTGGGCATCCTGGAGGTTCTACTTTACTTGTTGGGCAAGGAGCGCCTGATGATGCAACCGGGCTTCTCAATAATGCAATGAACGCCCCACTGGCTGATTTATCGATGGATGGTGCTAAGGCATGTTTACTGCAAATAGAAGGTGGGCCTGGGATGACTGTCGGGCAAGTTGGAAAAATCGCAGATGCCTTTACAGCTCATATGGATCAAGATGCTCAAGTAATTCTTGGTGCAAGAGTTAGTGACGATCTTCAAGGTAGCATTAGGGTGGTAGCAGTAATTTCTGGATTATCAGAGACTACTAATTCCTCACTCTTTTGAATCTTCCTTCTCTTCTTCCCAATCCGCATCATCGCCAATGCTCTCCGCATTGTCCCAGTCAACATCGTCATCTTGTGATTTTTCATCATCAGAATTCTCGGCTTCAACTTCTCCATCTTCTTCCTCACTATCATCCTCTTTAGGTGAGATTTCTATACTCCTTGCAAGATTAATTGTGTCCGATGACTTCCTTTTAGAAACCAATGTACTTTTGACGATGAATAATGTGGTAATAACTGCAATCAAATGTCCACTTGCAAGGACATTATTCACGTGAGCGAAAGTGCCAGTTAGCATTGCTACAGAACCAGCATATGCGAATCCAAATGAAATGCCGAGTGGTAGTGCAGAATTTTCATCAATCAAGCGTCTCTTATCTTTGACAGTTTGATTGGTAAGAGCCCAAACTGCAAATAATACTGTAAATGCCATTAGTATTGATTCTTCAATAATTGTGGAAGTCATACTTGGATCCAAAAATTTCCTTCGATACAAAGAAAAACAATGCCAAGTAATGAATAATTGCGAAATAATCATCCATTTGAAAGAGAATCCAGAAAGGCCTTTTTCATTCCCTGCTCTCTCCCTTTCTTCTCTAGTTAGCCAAAGCGAAAATAATTGGATTAGTACTGAAATTACAAGGAATCCAATTCCACCTAAAATCGCATCACCCATAGTCATAATTTCTGAAGATGTAGCTATCTGTCCGATCCAGATAATAATAAATGCAAAAAGTTGTACAATAATAATCAAAGATGCAGTCGAAAGTTTCTCTCTATAAGTGTGGAGTTGAGCATCTCCAAGCCCATTTGATAACCATTCGACCATTCCTGTTCTAAATGAGCGCGCCTGTGCGATTGACCATATGATGAATAGAGAGGCTAATAGGACCACAATCCATTGATTATTTTCATTGAAAAGAGACCACAAAATACCAGTCAAAACTCCAGCCATAAGTACGGGAACAACACAAATTCTGAAACTTTTAGCAATTCTTAGTAAAGTATTTTCATCAGTATTTTTTCCAGATAATTTGGTTAACTTCTGAATTGTAGAGTTTTTAGCCATTAGCGCAATAATCCCATATGAAATTGAGAACGATAAGAACATAATTGCTGCAAGACCTTGGTTGCTATCGGTTATGGCCATCAATATAGCAGATACTATTGCAACCAAAATGATGTGTGGTAGTGTTTTGGGAGAGAGCATTCTACGCACTAATTCGATCATTCCAATCGAATCAACAACCTCATCGACCTCTTCTCCCATGATAGCCCCAGCGGCAGTACCCTGTTAAGACAAGCGCTCTTCGGAGTTGTTATGGCACGTAAATTAACAAAGGCATTACGTGGCAAGCGACGTTGGATAGGCTGTTTGACCAAAGGCTTTTCCAGCCGTCCCCAATTGGAAGAATTTTTACAAGAACTTCCAGTGAAATTATACGATTTTTCAGATGACAAATGTATCTTAAGTGTTAGACTTGAAGACTATCAAACGGTTCGAGAAACATTCCAAGATGGAAGGGTAATTAGCACTACTTCAAGTGGCAAAATTAGATTGGTCAGACAACGCCTTGAGATAGAAAAGAAGCCTAGAAAGCGTTGAAGTGCTTGTGATGATTGCCCATCATCATGGGAGGCGGAGGTGAGGCACCACCAGTTAAGGGTGAGGACGTAATAATTCTCATTGGTGCTTCGATTTTACTTGTGACATTAATTTTGCAGGCATGGGTCACTCCCACAAAATTGCATTCTACGGAGAATGATGATGGGGATGAAAAAATCGATTACTATGTAATCTCACATGATATGAGTTCCGGCGATATTTTTGAAATTGAAGTAGTATCCGGTTCAGTAAAGATCGAGATGAAATTTGGAAGCGATGCAGACTATATGGTACAAGAAAATTCCAATTCCGACAAATGGGATTTTACAGCTGACGAAAGTGGAGAGTATTTTTTTAATATTTCAGACGTTTTTGATGGCAATGGTTCTGACTTCAGTTCTGAATTTGTTGCTTCTATTAGCAGAGGTCTATTTTTAGACCTGATCATGTATCCTATTGGAATTATAGTACTCGGATTTGGAATGGCAAAAAAATACTACCCGTCTAATGATGGAGACAATCAAAACACGCTTGAGGATTCAAAAGAGGAAGCCATAGAAGCAGTCTTGGAAGATTAATGCCAAGAAATGTCCTCTCCATCTTTTACAATATGGCCATCTGACAGAACTAATTCTCCATCCTTATTTAATGTAAAATCATCAAACATATTTCCTTCCAATATTGGTTTCCCAAATTTTTCCAGATGGAATAGTACATCATCTCTCATTTGTGAGTAATTCACAGGAGGTATGTCCTCCCTTTCCTCAATCAATGATGATAATTCAGCATGTAACCTCAGATGAAACTGTTCTATCGAAATTGAAGCAATTTCATCTAATGATGCCAATGGGAAATCCATTTTTTCATTGGTTCCTATCATGTTAATTCCAATCCCTAATATTGCTCTAAAACCTTCAGAACTGGAGCGGCTTTCTGCAAGTATTCCACCAACTTTACGCCCTTTGATAAAAATGTCATTTGGCCATTTTAATTCGAGGTCTTCATGTTGCAAACTATTGAGGATCGCAAGCCCGCCTGCTAGCTGTAGATTTCCAGGACTTATTCCATCGCCTTCTGAAACTATCCATGAGGCCGCATAGGAGCCTTCTATAGAGGTCCATTTCCTTTCCCTTCTACCCCTTCCGGCCAACTGTTTTCCAGCTCTTAAATTTGTACCAATTCCCTCATAATTCATTATTTCAGAATTGGTTGAATCTAATTGCTCCATGTAGTGAGATTTTTTGTTATACCAAGGATTCCAAAGACATATCAATTCCAAAATATCACCATCATCTAATTCAACTCGATCAAAAATCCTATGAGCGAATTTGGAACTATTTAATTTCAAACCCTTCTTTCCAAGAATCAATATTTTACCATTAGCAGATAGGAGGTTTTGTTTATCTATTTGGTAAATTAGTCTATTTGCTAAACCGATTTCATCACTGTCAACCATTGCTGCATCTTCCATTGGCCCTAATTTTTCAACATTAATTTCTTCCACTGAGATATATGGTAGATTCCAAACAATAAGGTCGAACCTATCATTGAAAGGGATTTTATCTGGCCCCACTCCTCCTTCAACAATATTTGCTCTATATCCTGATTTTTCCATATTTCCCTTGGTTGCAATTACTGAAAATGGATTGATATCACATGCATATACAGCCCATCCTAATGACGCAGCGAAAATTGAAATTGCACCTGACCCGCATCCGATTTCTAGCAACTTTTTATTTCTGCCAGGTCCAAACCTGCTAATTCGCTGTGCGAGCAGGTCCGAATCATGTCTCGGCGGGTATACGGTAGGGGGTATCACCAACTCGATTTTGACCCTTGGAAACGGACTCCAAGTAACCTGTTTTGAGGGGTTATTTAGCAACTCGATTTCCCTTTGAGTATCTTCAGCAGTATACATCTCCTTGTCTGACATGCGACCCAGCCCTCCGTTTGTCCCGAAGCCTTTATGCCTCTTGGCTTCTAGAACCTGTTGGAGCACACTCTGCTAGAGTTCCCCCAAAACCGGCGTTTAGCATGCCATTTTAGCAGGCGAAGCCTTTATGAATGGACTGTAGGTCGGCCATCAAGCCCAACAGGTGCATTTGGGTCTGTAGCTTAGTCAGGTAGAGCGTCCGGCTTTTAACCGGACGGCCGCGGGTTCGAACCCCGTCAGACCCGCCTGACAAGTACGGGCCCGATGTTACTTAGGGCACGGGGTGTGTGTTTTGGTAGTAAAGTCGGCAACAAAAAAGCGTCTAATGGAGATGGGAATTAGCGAGGAATACGCTCACAAACTCGCAACCGATCGAAACATGAATGATATCAAATCTTTAACCGCTGATGAAATTGCATCAGTATTAGGTGTTTCAAAAGATGATGAAGTCTTCACTGGAGCAATGAATGCCCTAGCAGAACTCGGAACACGCCGTCAAAAGCGCAAGACCAGAAAAATCACAATTTCAGCAAAGGCGCTTTACGATGATGACATGGATTTTTCAGGAACTAAATTTAATGTCCTTAATCACATATTTGTTCCTCATCAAGAATTGGTTCCTGTTGAAGATGAAGAATCTGAACTAGAGCCATGGGGCTTATTAGGCATTGATGATGAAACTGGGGAACCGCGACTAGCAAAGGAATTATTGCCAAAAATCCTCATTACAGATCCCGTAATTCAAGTTATCAAGGAAACAGTTGAGAAAGAAGCAAATGCACAGACTGAGGAAGATGAAGAACACACTCCACTTCCTGCAGGCTGGCTAGCAGACAGAGTATTGAAAGTGACACGTAAGTCACCATCTGCTGGTGTTTCGATTGCTTATCGACTGATAGTGGAGGGCAGCTGAGCTGAGGTGTTATTATGAAAGAAATTATTGAATCATTTTTTAAAGAAAGAAGCCTAGTGAATCACCAATTAGCATCTTATGACGATTGTATTCCTAGCGGAGACAACTCAATGTCTCGTATGGAGAAAATTGTTCGTTCAATACGTGTTGGTACCGATGAAGAGGTAGTTGATGAAAACGGCGGTTTGATCAAACTGGATGTAATCGATCAAGATATCGTCATCCGTGTAAAGAATATACAACTTGGAGAGCCAAATATTCGTGAGGCAGATGGTTCTGACCATCAATCACTACCAATGGAATGCCGTCTAAGGAAATTAACTTACATGTCACCGGTAACCATGGATTTTACAATTTACCGAAATGGTGTTCCTTCTCAACCTGAAAAGGGTGTTCAGGTTGGAAATATGCCTATTATGATTCGTTCACGTCGTTGTAATCTGCATCAGAACCATATTGCAGGAGATAGAGTTCTCCATCCAAATACTTCTGAAGAAGATCGTAAGTTGTGGGAAGAAGGACTTCGTACCAAAGGTGAAGATCCATTAGACCCTGGTGGCTATTTCATCATCAATGGAACTGAAAGAGTTTTAATTTCTATGGAAGATTTAGCACCAAACCGTGTAACTGTAGAAATCAATAAGCGATATGCAAAAAAGACTGAAGTTGCTAAGATATTCTCTCAAAAAGATGGAATGAGAAAACCTCTAACAGTCGAGAAGAGAAGAGATGGAATGCTGATGGTGAAAATTAGCACCGCTGGTACTACTGCTATTCCTGTGGTTCTATTGATGCGAGCATTAGGTATAGAAAATGACCAGGAGTTATTCCAGGCGATTGCAGGACCTACTGATACGTTCAAATATATCGTAGCTAATATCAATGAAGTAAAAGACAACGAGGAATACAATGTTGATTCAATGACTGAAGCTCACCAGTGGTTGGAAAAGAAATTCGCTGCAGGTCAGCAAAAGGAATACCGTGAAGCCCGTGTAACTCAATTACTTGACCGTGAATTACTGCCTCACCTTGGTGACAGGCACGATGATGAAGTTGATGACCGAAAGAAGAAAGCAATTTTCCTCGGCCGAATCGTAAGGCAAGTTCTAGAAATGGCAATAACAAACCGCAAGCCAAATGATAAAGATCACTATGCTAACAAGAGAGTAAGACTTGCTGGAGATTTGATCGAAGATTTGTTCCGTGTTTCCATGGGACAATTGGCTAGAGATTTGAAGTATCAATTAGAAAGGCATCACAACCGCAAGCGTGAACTAAAAATCACATCTTGCTTACGTCCTGATGTTCTGACTTCAAAGATCATGCACGCATTAGCAACTGGGAATTGGGTCGGTGGAAGATCTGGTGTTAGTCAGTTACTTGACCGCACAACATATCTTTCCGCACTATCTCATATGCGTCGTGTCACTAGTCCGCTAGTTCGTAGTCAACCGCATTTCGAAGCTCGAGATTTACACCCAACTCAATGGGGTCGTTTGTGTCCAAACGAGACTCCTGAGGGACAAAATTGTGGTCTGGTAAAGAATGCTGCACAAATGATTGATATTTCTGAAGCAATACCTGAAACCGAAATCAGAGCGCGCCTTGATGAAATGGATGTTTTCCAACCTGATGATTGGACTGATGGTGACCGAATACACGTAAATGGAGACATTTATGGAGTTCACAAGAGAGGTTCAAACCTGCTAAGGCAATTCAAGAATGCTCGTCGTAGAGGTTCAATACGTCCTGAAGTTTCTATCCGTTTCGATAATTCGAACCGTGATATCTTTATCAATACAGATAAGGGAAGAATTCTAAGGCCTTTGTTAATTCTATATGACGGGGCACCTAGACTAACACAAGAACATCTTACCATGATTTCTTCGGGTGAAATGACTTTCAAAGATCTCGTCAACTCGGGAGTAATAGAATGGGTAGATGCTGAAGAAGAAGAGGACCTTTACATCGCTCCTAGGCCATTCGTTCTACCAGAGTCGGTTCCTGAAGGTAATGAGCACGAAGGAAGGCCTATCAGCCACAGTGGAGTAACTTGGTTGAATCTTGGTGAACCTGGTGCTGAAGTCGCTAAATTACAAGCTGAAATCCGTCTTCCTAATGGTGAAAGGTCAGTTGCTGTATTCGATACAGAACTATTGTACACCTCTGAACACACACACTGTGAAATAGACCCACAATTGGTTCTTGGAGTATGTGCATCATTGATTCCTTACCCTGAACACAATTCTACACCTCGTGTTACAGGTGGAACTGCGATGGTCAAGCAATCATTGGGATTACCAAGTGCGAATTACCGTCTTAGACCAGATACAAGATTGCACATTTTGCATTATCCCCAGCGTTCTATAACTCACACAATGGCAATGGATACTACCAATTTCGATAGCCGTCCTGGAGGACAAAACTTCATCGTTGCTGTTATGTCCCTACATGGATACAATATGCAAGACGCTGTTATCATGAACCGTGCAAGTGTAGAACGTGGTTTAGGCCGATCTACATTTAATCGTACATATAACGCAGAGCGAAGAAGGTTCCCAGGTGGACAAGTAGAGGAAATCGAGATTCCTGGAACAGGTCTTGAAGAAGTAAAAGGTCTCAAGCCAGTCGGATCATACGACTATCTAGAAGGAGATGGTCTACCGCGCCCAGAAATCTATCTAGAGGGTGGAGATGTTCTAGTTGGTAAGACCAGCCCTCCACGTTTCCTAGAAGAAACCGGTGCAGGTGCTTTCTTACAAGCTCAAGAACGTAGAGAATCTTCAATGTTAATCAGGCATGGCGAGAAAGGATATGTTGACAATGTATATGTCACAGAATCTCTGGATTCTGGAAGACTAGTACGTACAATGGTTCGTTCACATAAGGTCCCAGAAGTAGGTGATAAATTTGCTTCTAGGCACGGTCAGAAGGGTGTTATAGGTCGTTTAGTAAATGACGAAGATATGCCATTTACTCGTGACGGAATAGTCCCTGACCTAATCATCAACCCTCACGCAATTCCATCGAGAATGACAGTAGCACACGTTCTAGAAATGATCGGTGGTAAAGTTGGTTCACTCGATGGTAGAAGAATCGATGGAACTGCATTCCGTGGAGAAAAGGAAGGAAGCCTACGTGATGGATTAGTCCGCAATGGTTACGACCACACTGGCAGAGAAGTCATGATGAATGGTGAAACCGGTGAAACTTACCCGGTTGATATTTTCGTTGGATGTATTTACTATCAGAAGCTACATCACATGGTTTCTGGAAAGATTCACGCACGTAGTCGTGGCCGTGTACAAATTTTGACTAGACAGCCTACTGAGGGGCGTGCTCGTCAAGGTGGTTTGAGATTTGGAGAAATGGAACGTGATTGTTTGATTGCACATGGTGCTTCCATGGTTATCAAGGACCGTTTGTTAGACGAATCTGACGGAATTGACCTGTTCGTTTGTGCTCAATCTGGGCATGTCGCTTGGTTTGATCCGAAACGCCGTACTTATGTGTCACCAATACATGGTGATGGAGCAGAGGTTTACAAGGTACAAACCTCGTATGCATTCAAGCTACTTCTGGATGAGATGAAGAGTCTCGGAGTGGCCATGCGCCTTGAACTGGAGGACCGAAGATGAGCCGAAATAGCACAACGATGATTCCTAAGAGAATCGCAAGCATACGCTTTAGCCTAATGGATCCAACTGAAATACGTCAAATGTCATCTGTGGAAGTTAAGACAGCAGACACTTACAAAGACGATGGACACGCATTCCGCCAAGGTTTGATGGACCCTCACATGGGTGTTATTGAACCAGGTTTACTCTGCCCAACTGACAATTGTAAGTACGACGAAAGTCCAGGTCACTTTGGACATATACAATTAGAATTGCCTGTTGTACACATTGGTTTTGTCAACTTGATTAAGACTTCACTGAAAGCAACTTGTAACTCTTGCAGCAAGATATTACTGCATGATGCTGCAGGTACACACCCTTCTAACCCCGAATTATCTGAGCAAGATTACTATCGTGCTAGAGTTAGAGATTTAATCACTAAGCACGGTGTAGGTTCTACCGAATTTTCTAAGATTATCAAGGAAATCGAGAAGATTACTTCTGGCACTAAGAGAACAATTTGTATGCACTGTAAAAGTCAGCAGGGTAAGATTGTACTGGATAAACCTACTACATTCAAAGAGAATGTTGCTGCGCAGGGTGGCGGTAAGCCAACCGAGCGTAAATTAAATGCAAGAGATATCAGAGAATGGCTCTCAGGTATTCCTACTGAGCATTTGATTTTCTTAGGAATGAACAAGGGTAATCGCCCTGAGTGGATTATCCTCAAAGTTTTGCCTGTTCCTCCAATTACTGTTAGACCATCTATTACATTGGATAGTGGAGATCGTTCAGAAGATGACCTTACTCACAAATTGGTGGACGTGTTACGTATTAACCAGAGATTGAGAGAGAACCGTGACGCTGGTGCACCACAATTAATTGTTGAAGATTTGTGGGAATTATTGCAATATCACATCACTACGTATTTCGATAATCAAACAAGTGGTATTCCTCCAGCACGTCATCGCTCAGGTCGAACTTTGAAAACACTAACACAGCGTTTGAAAGGTAAAGAAGGACGTTTCCGTTCTAATCTATCTGGAAAGCGTGTCAACTTCTGTGCTCGTTCAGTAATTTCACCAGACCCGTACTTAGGAATCAATGAAGTTGGAGTTCCAACAAAGATTGCCAAGGAATTGACCGTTCCAATTAGAGTAACTACTCGAAATAGAGAACAGATGCGTCAGATGATTCTCCGCGGTCCTGATGTTCACCCTGGTGTCAATTATGTGATTCGAAGCGACGGACGTAGGGTGCGTATCAATCAAAGAAGTAGACTAATCAACGCTGGATTTAGATGCATGAATCCTGAATGTATGGAAGAAACCACAACTCGTTTTGACTTACATCAAGTAATGCCAGCACCTAATTTCATGCCGGGACTAGTTGTGAAGAAATTCGTAACACGTGATGAAGCTACTGCAGGTGGCGAAGAAATGGTAACTTATGCTTTAGATGAGCCAGCCACTCTTGCTAACCTACGTGGCGAAGATATCGATGGTAATCCTCTTGCAGATGATGATCCTCGAGCAATACTTCATCGCCGATGGAAATATGAATTGGCAAACCCTGATACAGAATACCCAGAAGAGTTGCAAGTAATATGCCCGCACTGTGGTAGCCCTGACAATGAATGGGGAGAAAGAACTCGAGTTGAAGATCGTCTTTCTACTGTAGATATACATGGTAATCCACGTCCTGGAATGCTTGTAGAACGTCACTTGATAGATGGCGATGTAGCAATTTTCAATCGACAACCATCTCTGCATAGAATGTCGATGATGGTTCACGAAGTACGTGTTATGGAAGGTCATACTTTCAGATTCAATCTAGCAGTATGTACTCCATACAACGCTGATTTTGATGGTGATGAAATGAACCTTCACGTAATACAAGGGGAAGAGGCAAGAGCAGAAGCTAAGATTTTGATGCGTGTACAAGAACACATCCTGACTCCAAGATATGGTGGTGCTGTGATTGGTGGAATTCACGACCACATCTCCGGTGCATATTTGCTATCTCGCCCTGGTACAAAGATTTCCAAGAGTCACGGACTAGAAATGCTAGGTAATATCGGATATACCGGGAAACTACCTAAGACTTTCAAAGAAGATGGAAAGGATTGGTTCAATGGAGAAGATATAGTGAGTGTAATTATTCCTGAAAATATTCACCTACGCTTTAGAAGTCGTTCAAATGATGATGTTGTCGTAAAGAATGGACATGTTACTGGAACTTTAGACAAGCGTGCAATAGGCGCTGAAGACGGTCGTCTTCTGGATGCAATCGTTCAAACAAATGGTTCTACTGAAGGAGCAAGATTCCTTGATGAATTTACAAGATTATCAATCGGTGCATGTACCTCTCTAGGTTTCACAACTGGAATTGATGATGAAGATCTATCCTCTGAGGCTTTACAATCTATTGAAAAACACAATTCTGATGCACGTGAAGAAGTACAGGCTGAACTGGATAAGTTTGGTAAGGATGGTAGAGGTTACGAAGTACGTCCTGGACGTACTCCTCACGAGACACTTGAAGAGAATATCATGGTAATACTTGATCTTGGTAAGCAAGCTGCTGGTGATGTTGCTAAAGATTATCTTAACCAATCAGGTTCGACCAATGCTGCGGTAAGTATGGCGATTTCTGGTGCACGTGGTTCTATGGATAACCTAACTATGATGGCAGGTTCCATTGGGCAGGCTAAGGTTCGTGGTGCTCGCCTTGAAAGAGGATATCACCAACGTGTTTTACCTCACTTTAAGCGTGGAGGACTAGGTGCTCCTGAAAGAGGATTCATTTCTTCATCTTTCAAACGTGGTCTCGAGCCAACTGAATTCTTTATGCTTTCAGTTTCTGGTCGTGAATCACTAGTTGATACAGCGGTTAGAACATCTAAGTCTGGTTACATGCAACGTAGATTAATTAACGCAATGGATGACTTGAAGGTATATGATGATGGTAATCTTTCGGTTCGAAATACTGCAAACAGAATTATTCAGTTCTCTTATGGTGAAGATGGAATCGATCCAAGCCGTGGAGTACATGGAAAACCATTCAATATTGATGTAATAGTAGATGCAGCATTAGGCACTGATGGTCCAAAGAAAGTAGAGGATGACTCTTATGTCGATAGAGGAGACAAAGTATTCGACCTTGGATACGACGAAGGTGATTCTGAAGCAGCAGCAGGAGGTGATCTCTGATGGTAGTAAAGAGTGCAACTAAGAAGAAGTTAATGGATATGCTAGTCCCTGAAGAATTCGCTCACAAATTGGCGGATGATAAGAAATGGGACGATGTAAAAATACTAACAGCTCAAGAGATCGCTCAAATCTGTGAAACAGATTCAGCAGCAGCTGATAGAATTCATGGAATTATTACTGGAGCATCCGCATCCGCAAGAGATAGTGGAGATGTTAATTCAGCGACCACTTCTGTACGTTTGCGCCGAGGAACTCGTCGCCGCCGTACTGCTAAAACAGTACAAGAATTACAGGAATATGATCAAGAGCGTAAGATGGTTTCATACCGCGACGAATTTGCTGATGATGCAGTATTCCAAGCGATTGAAGCAGCTTCTGAAAGAGCAGGCCAATCATTTAGCCAACAAACAATTCATGATTTGACTGATGCAGTCCATAAGAGAGAAATTGTAAAGTTGACAAAGAAGCAAGCAGATTCTCTGGTTAGTGAGGCATCTAGTGCGCAAGAGATTGCAAAGATAGACCCATACGAAGCAGCAGGTATCATCACCGCACAATCAATCGGTGAACCTGGAACACAGATGACTATGCGTACATTCCACTATGCGGGTGTTGCTACTGTTAACGTAACTCAAGGTCTTCCTAGAATTATTGAAATCGTCGATGCTAGAAAAGTACCGGATACTCCTACAATGACAATTCGTCTTGAGGGCAAGAATGCTGAATCAGCAGATGCTGCAAGAAAACTTGCTGCATCGATTGAAATTACTACAACGGTAAACATTGCAGATATTGAAACGGATGTTGCACAGCGTCGTTTAGTTCTAAAACTTCGTAAGGGTAACTTGAAGCAAAAAGCAATGACTGGTGCTGAAGTTAAGGATAAGCTCGAACGAGCATTGCGACTATACGTAGAAGCAGATAAAGAGAAGAATCCTTCAACATTAACATTGATTCCAGGTATTCAAACCGAAGATGACATGAAGACACTAGCTGAAAACCCTCCATCTTATACAGAGTTATTACAACTTGAAGATAAGATCAGAGATTTGCGTCTAAAAGGTGTACCAAATATCCAAAGAGCAAACGTGCAATTAGATGACTCTACTGGCGAGTACTATCTTTCAACAATCGGTTCGAACCTTTCTCGAATTTCTGATATGGATGGAATCGACCGTTCTCGAACATACACCAACAATATCATTGAAATTTATGAATACCTCGGTATAGAGGCTGCACGACAAGCGATTATTAATGAATTACAAGCAACATTAGATGGAGCGCGTCTAGAAGTAGATGTAAGACATCTACTAATGGTTTCAGATGTAATGACAAGCGAAGGTGAAGTTAGGGCTATTGGTCGTCACGGTGTAAGTGGTACTAAGCACTCAATTCTTGCACGTGCAGCTTTCGAAGTTACAGTTAACCACTTGTTAAAGGCAGGAATTATCGGAGAAACAGATAAGTTGACTGGTGTTGCTGAAAACATTATTGTCGGTCAGCCGATCAGTCTAGGTACAGGTTCTGTTGAACTTTATTACATACCTGAAGAATAATTATCACACATTGAGAAGCGTTAGAAGTGGAGGAATGAAAAAATGGATATTAGTAGACAATTGAAGCTAGCACATACGACTGGAAGCCTGTTATTCGGGCAGCGTCAAGCATTGAACGCTTGCGCTAAAGGAGAAGCAAAATGCATAATTTTAGCAGCAAATTGCCCTCAGGATTACGTAGATAACCTTGCTGCAAAGCACCCTGAAGTTACTATGCATCGTACAGGAATGGTAAATCGTGAACTTGGTGTTGCATCTGGTAAACCATTCAGTGTTGCAGCTATCACAGTGATTGATGCTGGTGAGTCAGAATTATTGACTTTACAAGCAAATATCGAGTGAAAACTCAAGGACATCGAACTATAGCCTCAATCATGGGGCCTGATTTGACCAGTTTGTTGGAAAAGTTAGGCGTTGTTTTTGAATATTCATCAAAGCCAGTTGTAATGCCTGGCGTAATACATTGGTTAGGGCGTATTAGTAAGGTCAGTCCAGAACAAATGAAAAATGGATTAGCAGAAGGTATGGAAGTCTGGACTTCTGGTCAGGGATTTGCTCCCATTGATTTACCATCTGTGGAGTCATGGTTATTTGATGCCCCGAGAGGAACACATTTACTACTGGCTGAAAGAAAAATCAATTTTGATAAAAAGAATGCACCTAAAAGAGAAGGCCGAGAGTTATTCATTTGGACACGAAACGAGATCGCAACCTTTGTCGGTTTATCCATTTTAGATGGTACTATCGAATTACTAGAAAGTGATGTGGCAGAATCGATTAACGATATTGATGATGAATTTATTTTAGAAAAACCAGGAATAAAAGTACTGAAACCAATAAATGATTTTTCCGCTTTAGAGGAAGCCGGATTAAATATCGCATTAGCTAAGCCTGTACTTTTACCTGCTAAAGTTCACCGCGTTACCGGTATACTAAAAGGGCCTGAAGAAATAAAAATCGAAAGATTCGTGCTAAATTGCGGAGGTTTGCATATTATTTCCAATTTACAATTGCTTCCAAGAACTCCGATGATAAATCGGTTCGATTTAGAAATACAAAGTGAACCCGATTTCAGTATTTTACTTTCAGAACGCAGGATTCATTCAGAAGGTCTAGGTGATTTACTACATTGGTGGAGATTTGACAATAATAGCGCTGTAGTCGACACATATGAAGTGTTAGTACCTGCTCACAAAGGTCTTGAAGGCAATGAAAAAGCATGGATATTAGACGGTGTTTCTAGCAAACTTCATCGAAACCTGTAAACAAAGGTTTCATCATCTTCCGTCATGACCACAGACCATGCGCTATCGTACAGCATTGGCCATCTCCATGACCATTATACTTCTAGGAAGCTTAATTCCGTTTTCTAATCATCAAGTATTGGATGAGGCGAAAGAAATCTCATTTGCAGATTCTGAGCCAGTAATGTTGGCTTTAGCAGGTTCTTCAACAGGTCATGTCAATTCCTCATTTATCGAGCCAGCATTTGACGGTTGGGTGATTAGTGGTGATACTAGGAACAACATGCAATTTGGTTCAATCAATCTTGCAGCAACATCCGCTCAAAATGGTGGTAATGATGCAGACGCATATGTTGCTAAAGTGGACCATAATGGTAATTGGCAATGGGCGGTAATGCCTGATGCTTCTGCTGGTTTGGTTTTCTTACAGGCTATGACCTCCGACCAAGTTGGCAATATCTACATCGGAGGATTGGTTTGGGGTCAAGTAAACTTTGGTACTAATATGGTCACTACTCCCAATAGTGCTGGTGATGGATTTGTAGCTAAATTAGACCCTCAAGGTAATTGGGTTTGGGCCCAGATGTTCAATACCATACCTGAGAGTAATGGTAGTAGCCGTATCAACGGCTTAGCAATAGATCCGCTGACAGGTGATGTAATTGCTAGCGGCTCTCAATCAGGAGAGACTACTTTCGGTAGTAATGTGCTAAATAATACAGATACAGAGTACTTATTGGTAAATTTGGATTCATTCCTTGGCGACTTTAATTGGGTTACTTCTGCAGGCGGTATTGGAACTGACATCGGTTATGATGTAGGTGTAGATGCTAATGGAAATATTTGGCAAGTAGGAGTGACTTCAGGCACATTTTCAGCCAACGGTAATTCACACCAAATAATCAGTCAACAAGATTCAGTCCTTGTAAAATGGACTGTATCGAGTGGTGTTGCTCAAGTTTCATCGGTGAAAGGTTTAGCTAGCGGCGCTGGTGAAATTAATATCGCTGATGATTTAATTGTAAGTTCATCCGGTGATATATTGATCACAGGTGTATTTCTCGGTACTTTAGATGCTGGCAATCAGAAAACAGTAACAGCATCAGGCAACAACAATGCCGATGGTTTCGTAGTAAAGGTTGGTTCTAATGGTGCCACTTCATGGATTAAGTCTCTAGGTTCTACCAGCGGATTTGACTGGGCAACTTCAGTTAGTGAAAGCCCTGGAGGGGATTTTGCGATTGGAGGTTTCTTTAGTGGAACAGTAACCTTTGGAACTCAATCAGTCACTTCAAATGGTGGCCGGGATGGCTTTGTTGCTCAAATTGATGATATGGGTACTTGGGATTGGGCAGAAAATATCGGCGGCGCTTATGATGATATTTTTGGTGACGTAACAGCAAATATGGACGGTAATTACTCAGCAACGGGTTCTTTCCAAGATTCTATCACTAAAGGCAGCAAATCAATTACTTCTACTGCAGGATGGGATTTGTATGTTTGGACGATCGACCCATCACAAAATGCTGACAAGGATAATGACGGAGTTAATGACCTAGTAGACAATTGTCCGAATACCAATAATCCTCTACAATATGATAGTGACCTTGATGGTGAAGGTGACGAATGCGACTATGATGATGACAACGATGGCATAACCGATAATTCTGGTGATGACTGCCCGCGTGGTGGCGCTTGGAATTGGACTAGCGATTCCACTACTGACTTTGATAATGATGGTTGCAAGGATGATTCTGAAGATAGTGACGATGATAATGATGGCATAGCAGATGTTGATGATGATTGCGATAATAGTTCGTATAATCCACCACGTGATTGGTGGATTTCCAATTCACAGAATGATATAGACCAAGATGGATGTCGTGACTCTGATGAAGATAGCGATGATGATGGAGATGGCATTGATGATGTATACGATGACTGTAGCAATGTCTACGGTTCATCCTCAATAGGCGATTACATCGGTTGTGTTGATTCAGATGGTGATGGTTTAGCAGACATTGAAGATGATTGTCCAAACCAGTTTGGTAACTCTACATTAGGTGGAGCGTTTGGATGTTTGGATAGCGATGGTGACGGATGGCAAGATGCAGATGATGCAATGCCAGAAAATCCAACACAATGGCATGATACTGACGGCGATGGTTTTGGTGATAATCCAGATGGAACTACCCCTGATGCATGTATCTCGGTTCCTGGCGACTCACTTCTAGATCGCTTTGGCTGTCCTGATTCAGATGATGACGGTTACTCTAGTGCAGATTCTGAATGGACTATTGAAGATGGGGCTGATGCATTCCCAACCGATGAAACACAGTGGTCAGATTGGGACCTTGATGGCTTTGGTGATAACTGGGGTAATGAATCTTGGAGTACTCTTCGAGAGGAATTATCCAGTCAGTCAAATTGGCCTGGTGAATATTTCGCATTTGCTAGAGACCAAGATTCCTGTCCTACCTTAGAAGGAACCTCTTGGCAAGATGACATATTGGGATGTCCAGATTCTGATGGTGATGGTTGGGCTAATTTCATGGATGCATTCCCTGGAGACCCTGATGAATACCTCGATAGTGACGGAGATGGCTTTGCTGATGGCAACGATGACTGTCCAGATGAAAATGGAAGTTCGAGTGAAGACCGTAATGGTTGTAAGGACTCTGATGGCGATGGATGGTCGGACCCTGAGATGCCAAACTACATGCCCGTTGATGGAGCTGATATGTGGCCACTAGACCCCGAAAGATGGGTCGATAGTGATGGAGACTTTATCGCAGATAATTTTGATGATTGCCCAGATGAAAATGGACTCTCCGAGTTAGGAAACCTAACTGGATGTGTAGATTCTGACTTTGATGGATGGGCGGACCTAATCGACGCCTTCCCTCAAGATGCGTTTGAACACATGGACACTGACGGAGATATGGTGGGAGATAATCGAGATGAATGTCCTACAGTTCCTGGTGTAGTTTCAGAAAATGGCTGTGAAAAAGTCATCGTTGAAGAATCATCTAATGTTGTCTTAGTAGGTAAAATTGGAAGCGGAGTACTAGTCTTAGCCTTGGTTGCTGGACTTGTAATTTGGAAGATGCGAGGTAATGAAGAAGAAGAGAATTGGTCAGAAGCACCTGTAATGCCGGATATGACGGCCCAAGTGACTCAGCAGATGTATGCTCAACCAGCAATGCCAGATATGAGCGCGACTACTCCACAAGCAAATTATGGACAATCGCTCTATGCACAGACTGCTTATACTCAACCGGTTGTTGAACAACCAGCTTATTCAGCCCCGGTTGCCCAACCAGTAGCACCAGTTCAACCAGCATATACTGCACCAGTCGCACAGCCAGTTGCTCCGGTACAGCCGGTATACCAGCAGCCGACTATACCAACGGTAATGCCTGATTTGACAGCATTACCCGGCAGGGATGTTGTTCAGCAGCCTTTGACAGTTTCACCACCTGCACCGACAGTAAATGATGTAGGAACAATGCGCTCAGATGGTAATGAATGGCTAGAATATCCTGAAGCATCAGGTGCTTGGTATGCGCGCGATGCAACTACTCGTCAGTGGATTCGAAAAATCTGAGGGTTCCAATTGGTAGAAGTAATCCTACTCGGTACCGCTCAAGATGGTGGTGTTCCACAAGTAGGTTGTAACCTTGCTTGTTGTCAAGATGTTGAGAGACGTTATCCAGTTTCTTTGGGATTAACCGATTCAGAAGGCAATCACCACTTGTTTGAAGCGAGCCGATATTTAGGAGAGCAAATGCAATTGTGGAATGTTTCATCTATCGATTCGGTATTCTTGACTCATGCACATTTTGGCCATGTTGATGGTCTAGGATTATTTGGCAAGGAAACTATGAATTGCCGTGACATACCACTTCACGTATCAAAAATAATGCTAGATTTGATTCATTCAACCCCCACTTGGTCAACATTAATTTCAGATGGAGTCTTTATTCCTGAAGTATTTGATAATGAGATAATTCAATTGCCAGGAGTTACTGTTGAACCATTGAAAGTACCACATCGTTCTGAGCATTCAGATATGCATGCATTTTTGATCAAGGCAGAAAAGACACTCCTATTTTTACCAGACCACGATACCTGGCAAGAGACTCTTCAAGAGCATGACCTACGCGCATGGCTGAATCATTTAGAGGTAGATATTGCACTTATAGATGGGACCTTTTATTCTGCTGATGAATTAGGTCATCGTAGACAATCAGAGGTTCCTCATCCTCCTGTTGAACAAACTCTTGAGATGTTAGGTGAGAGAAGAGAAGGTGATGGAGAAGTTGTATTTATTCATCTGAACCATACTAATCCTCTCTGTAGAGATGATACTCTAGTTACTAAATTGGGTTGGAAAGTTGGTAAAGAAGGAATGAAATTTTTACTCTGATTCTACTTCAACCATCTCGATTGAATACTCGAGAGAAATGAGTTCTATTGTATAAGCGACTTCTTCACCTTCATCAGTAGTTGTGCAAAGAGCCCCCCCACCAGTGTTGACCATTACAGAAATATCCAAAGAATGTTCACCAAAGCCCATTCCCATTCCATCTAACATCATCATAATGTCTGATTCACTCATATTGCTGACAGTTGTACCAATAATGCTGGAATTATGCCATTCCAATGTAACAGATTCTCCAGATAATGTTGGTGAGGTTTCTTCTAAACCATCATGCATCATCTTCCCCGATACATCATCATCCTGTTCAGGTTGTGCAATACCACACCCGACACCAGTTTGAGTTTCATCATCGGTAAAAGTAAGAGTCGCCCTTACGCCAACTATATTCTTCCCACTTATTTCATTTCCAGCAGCATCTGAATTCACCATTAAATTGACTGTATCTCCATCATTAACATATTGGGAACCATCTCCAATCTCATGATAAGAATAGGTCCCAGTTACTGAGTAATCGCCGACACCTCCTAGATTTGTTGATGAGGAAGTATTTGGAGCAGTTGCTAGATAGGTTGCTTCAAGCCCTGCAAGTGGAATAATAATTACAGCGGCGAAAGTACCGATCTTTTTCTTATCTGGCCAGTTGTATCTCCCCAGTGATGAAACACTAGGAGTTCTCCTCCAATTCATAATGAAGTGGGCAATAAATGCAGCACCCAT
>MDTC01112828.1_pt1 | contig 42794 bp, 63 predicted proteins | sample 811181 | NCBI WGS metagenome assembly MDTC01 (sample SAMN05326644, study PRJNA326480) | marine metagenome | isolation source: seawater | place: Pacific Ocean: North | collected 2011 | reverse complement strand
TTAAGTTCAACTTGGGTTTCTTTAAGTTCAACTTGGGTTTCTTCAAAATTAGCTTTGTAATGATATAATTGATTCTCGAGATTGATAACATATGTATTAAATGTATTAACAATTTTGTGTTCACCTAATCTATCAAGACGATAGTTGATAATATTTTTGTGTTGATTGAGTAATTCTTGAAGATGTGCTTCGTGTAAATTATTCATGATTTATTATTACCAGTGAGTATTTACATGTAGGAATACTTGTTGTTTAAGTCATATTAAGTAAAATTTTGTTAGATATTAAGTATGGATGATATTGAGATGGTATATTTCAGCACATATGTAGTACCGAATATAGATGGGAACATGACTTCTATAGGTTTTTTGCTTTATATACTAATTATTGAGTTCAAATTAATATCAAATTCGCGAAGTGCTTGTGAGATATCATTATGATACCACTTTTTAACGGCACTACCTATTTTGGGATTTTGTAGAGTAAGATTAGTATAATCATCAATGGATGAAAAGTTATTAGATAAAAAAAGCCATTTGAGGTTGCTTTTGCTTAGTCCTTTTTTCTCTTGTTTTGGTGTGGGTTTTCTAGATATAATTTTACATATTGTATCAATTTTTTGTGATGATAAGGTTTCAAAAACATGATTCTTTTCAAAACTCAAAGCTTGTAACAAAGAGTCGGCTAAATCATCTTGTTTTTTTGATTTAGAAAAAAGATTTATAAACTTTTCATCTTGGTTTGTTTGCTCAAGATAATGTTTACATCTAGTAATACTTAATTTCTTACGTTCTCTATAACCTGTAGAACCTTTATGAGTATGAGCACCTAGTTTATGTTTTGCGCTATATATTATTGATTTTGTTATGTTACTTTCTGGAGAGGTTACACCTTTAATAATGAAATATGAATGGAGAAGAGCTTCAACAATTCTCATTTTGTTATTACGAGATGGTTGTTTTTCAATGAGAGCAATATTACATTCTAACAAATTAGGGTATTTATCTAAGGTTTCTACAAGTTCTTTACATAAAGCTTCTTGATTTTTACTATGTAAATCGATTAATTGCCAGTCTATTATTTTACCATTAGTAATGATTGCAAATGCCAAATTTTTAATTCCTACATCAAAACTACAAATATTCATAAATTATAAAAAGTATATAATATGATTAAAATACGAAAGTTGATGGTGTATTCATATCCCATTTGTGACGTTCTTCTTGTGACTTTGAAAAGAATGTAGAAATATCTTTATTGTTTTTTTTAGCAAATGCAATGGTAATTCGTGGATCAATATAGTTCAATTTAGTAGTATCTTTAGATGTAATAATTTTGTTGTTTTTTGTTTTTACATGATTACATAAAATGGCTGCTTTAGTTAGTGCAGAATCATAATGAAATTTTAATGAAGTGTTAATATTATTATTATGAAGTAATTTTTGAAAAAGTAAAGAGGTATTACAAGTTCGTATGACTTTAGCAGTAAGTCCTGACATGAATGATTTCAAATAGTTATTAACGTAATTTGAATCAATATCAGGAAAAAATTGATTATTTTTACTTTTTATTGATAAAACTTTTAATTTTTCATATAACAAAGGCATACAATTAAAAGTACGATTATAAGTAATTGAATCTTTACCAACAAAAGTTAAATTTATACAATCATTATTTTTAAAAGTGAAGCAATTAGAAGTCAATGTGCAGCACCCCATTGTATCTGCTGTATTTTCTGGCTTTTCATTACCAACACGAATATTTAACTTAAGTAAAAGTAAAATTGCACAACCAAGTTGAATTTCTTTTGAATTATGAGAAGAAATCAAGTCAATTGCTTTCTTTTTTAATAAAGGTAATTTTGATGTTAATTTTTTGGCAAAATCAAATTTTGATTGATCGGTTTTCTCAATCAAATTCTGTGCAAATACATATTTTGCAGTACCCATTGTATCTTTATATGTTGCTAACCATTGATGAGAAGGGTCGCATATGACTGATTTCCAAATTTCTGGACGAGGAGTATATGAAGCATTTATAATTACATCATTATAATTGACTTGTTCTTTAACAAATCCTCTCATAGGATGATTCCCCCTGCCTTTGAATATACATGTTGGTTCAATATATACATTTGTCATTTTAATAGATTTATCATTCATCACACAATGTGTTTTCTTATTGCTTGGATATTCACACAATTTACAAGTTTTAAGTTTACTAAAATCACATTTAGAAATATCATTAATAAATGGAGGTATGTATTTTTTCCAGCACATTAGAAAATTTTTATTAAATATAGGGTCTTTAAAATAATCTTTTGTTTTTGCATATAATACTGCATAATGTTCTGCAGGTTTAGTTAATAATACTTGTTTATTATCATATGCAAAATATGCATCTTGATATTTATAAGACTTGGGAAAAATTGGTCCATTATGTGACAAAGTTTTCCAATACATAATATCTCAAAGTATTTTTTGTAAAAGAAATATGTATGTTAAATAATGGCACTAATTGAAGAAGCTTACAATGAACATATTGAAACTCCTATATTCAATATAGAAGCTATTACAAATGATTTATATAAAACTTTACTTGTTACTGATGCTGAAGTTGAGAAGGTTAAACTTGAGTTTAATTCCGAAATATATCTTAAGGAATCCAAAAAATTGAAGGAAGTTTTATCTTCTAAAATAAATCTTATAACACTTTTAAAGACTGATATTGAATATGAGGAAAAGAAATCAGCTACTGCTAATGAAGCTAAGCAAATGCTAGAAAATAGATTTGGAAAAGATATTGAATCAATTGTATTTTTACTTGATGAATTAATTGAGAAGCAACATAACAAACTAAAGGAACTACATACTGATTTACTAAAAGTGAAAAAAGATTTGCACATTTTACATAGATATAGTCCACATTATAGTGAAAATGATCCTAGACATTTATGTCCAATATGTATTACTAATGAAGTTTCTATAGCTATGATTCCTTGTGGACATACTATATGCGAAAGTTGTTGTAACAAATTAGTACATGATAAATGTTTTATATGTCGCAATCAGATTCAACATAGTATTAAGTTATTTTTCAACTAGTTTTTACAGGTTTAGGCTTATGTCTTCCACAAAATTCACCATATTTTGCTTTAGATGAACATTGTTTACCATTCATACATATAGCTTTACACTGCACAACTTTTGTTATTTCCTTTATTACAGGTTTTATAGATTGTTTTTCTTTTGTATTTATATTAGGTACATTACAGGTCATAGGAGGTGCATCTTTATAATTTTTTAAAAAGATTATACATTTTCTTTTCTCAAGAGCAACTTTTTGTGATATTTTTAATCTTTCTATTGCCTCAATTAATTTTTGTTCATCCATTGATAAATTACAATCAGTTAATTCTGTATTGTATACTTGATTACAATAACTCTTGATTACAGTCATCCTTTATATAAACCACAATTCTTTCTTTAAGTAATTATTTCATTAATATTGAATGATTTCGATGTATGAAATCCACTTGATTTATAAAATGTCAAACGTTTTCTATATTGAGATTGTAAGCAACCAAATTTATCTATAATATCAATAATCAATGGTTTATGTGTTTTCTCACCGGATTCGCGTAATATTCGTCCACACGATTGAATAACATCAGCTTTAGGGGTAGCCATAACTAATGTATTTAATGTAGGAATATCAAGACCTTCATTTGCAAGTGCATAAGTTGCAAATATGGCATCACAAGATTCATTCTGATTTAATTCATTTTGTTTCATTCCTCCAATATATAAACCACATGTTTTAGAATCAGAAACAATTTGCAACACTTTTGAACATAAAATTTTACAATGTTCACGACGTTCACTTAGTATAATTATTTTTCTTCCATTATTCAAATTATCAACAATAATTTTAACTAACATATCATTTCTTCTAATAATACTACATAGAATATTTATTATACTTGGTATTGATATTGTTCCAGCTGAGTTATATGGTGGAGGTTCTTTAAATTCATTACAATCAAAAATATAGGATTTAATACAAACATCTAATTGGTTTTCGCGTTTTATAGAATATTCTACATTACCAACAAACCAGTTTAGAACACATGTTAAACCATCTTTACGTTCAGGTGTAGCTGATAATCCTAACATATAACATGAAGATGCTATTAACATTGCTTGTGAGAATGTTTTACTACAAATATGGTGTGTTTCATCTATAATAGTCATTCCAAATTGTCTAAATAGTTCTTGATCATATTCTTTCATTGATAATGATTGTAACATACCAATTACTATATCTTTTCCAATAACATCAATAATTTTAGCTTGTATTGTTCCAATTTTTGCGGTCGGTAAAAATTGTTCAATCCGTTGCTTCCATTGGTTTAATAAAAATTCCTTATGAACTATTATTAGTGTTTTTCTACTCATTTGACTTAAGATATATAAAGCACATGTTGTTTTACCATATCCTGTAGGTAAAGATAAAACTGCTCCACCTTTAGATTTCAGTGAATTAATTATTGTATTACAAGCTTCGTTTTGATTTAAACATGATTTTAGTTTTCCATTGAATTTACAATCAATTGTAATACCCATGGGAAGCTTATTTTTTATAGGATAACCAAATTTTTCTATTCCATAGAATCTTGGTAATCTATATTTTGTTGGAGATTCACGATATATCTTAAATTTATCTGAATCACGAATATAACAGGTTTTACAAAATGATTGTGGATATAATGATAAATCATTGATTATATCATGTTTTTGTTTAACTTCTAATTCATTTTTACAGACAAAGTATCCTTTATCATTTAAAAATGAATTAATCATTCTTATTTTTTCAATATAAAAATTATTTAAATGGTTTGCAAGGTATATTGCACAGTTTATTTTCATCTGATGAACAGGTTTCAAACATTGTATCGGACAAAGTTTTACCATTTTGTTGCAAAAACATTCTGTAATTTGAATCGTTTACTATGTCATTATTTTTTTTGATAATATCATTCAGTTGACAATTTGATATATATGATGTAAAACATCTTCCATCTGTCATGCCGGGACGTACCATTTAAAATATATAACTATTTTTTTTTTGAAATCATACTTAACATTTTATTCCAGCACAACGTAAATCTTTTTTATAATATCCATTATGTTTACTTAATATATTCTTTTTGGTTTTGGGTGAGTTGACTTTTAAATTTGTTTTTAATTTATCAAAATTTTTACTTATAATATCTGTAATTATTGTGAACGCTTCATTTATACCTTTAAAACTCTTAACACCTGTTATAACTACAGATCCAGTAGTAAAAAATAAAATAGATGTGTATGTATCATCAGAGTTCTTATGTTTAATATTAAGCCCAGGATATCTGTCAGAATCAAATGAAACTTGAATGTTTGGCAATTTTGTCAAAAGTTTTTTTAATTCTTTTATATCAATTCCTACATTATAACAAAAATTTGTATTAATCATTGCAATTTTATAACTTATTAAGTCAATTTTATTACATGTACAAAATGGAATCTTATTTATTATTGTACAAATAATTTTGCAAATGTCTTCTGCTTCTAATGGCGATGTTACTCCCGTTATTTGAAGTTTTCCATTAGAAAAAATTTTAATACTTTTTGTGGTATGATCTACAAAACGTATTGTAGTTTGATTGTAAAAGCTTTTCTTCTTTTTACCTCGTGCTGTTAAGTTATATTCATGATGTTCTTTTGCAGGAATTATTGTGCATATTGGATAACCAGTTGTACTAAAGTTGGAATTTAATATTGATATATCAATTTCCTGATCTAATTGTGCAATAATTGTCATTGTTGAAATGTTTACATATGTCATTGTTGAAATTTTTTCTTTTGCTTTTATACTGCATTTTATTAATTCTATATATTCATCAAAACAATTAGACATTTATATAAAAATATTTTACTTTCTTTAAGTAATTAATAAGTTGAAAAAATCAGAAATTTACGTTATTACGTTATTACGTTTTCTTTTTTTAGAAATTCTAAAACTAGATGGAGCATAATAAATTTTCAGTGGACCGTTTTGTGATTCTAGGAAACGACTTAAGTTATTTGAAATTTTAGGGTTTTTTATAAGAATCATCTTTAGAATTTTATTGGTTAGATTTTTTGCATGTACAGTACCTTTTACAGTTAATGTGTTCTTTTTGTCTTTAAGTTTAATTACAACATTATAGCTTCCATTTGCATTTGCATTTGCATTTGCATTATACTTATATATTAAGGGTAGTATATAAGCAGATATTTCTTTTAAGTTTATAGAATATGGGGCACTTATTTGCTTATCATTTATAGTAATGCTAAGTATTTCATACGAATATGGTGTCATATAATATAAATAATATTTTTAATTATTTCCAATTAATAAATAAAATGTATTGATTTTTTTGTTTATTCCATACGAAATTTACAAACATTGGACTAAAATGTCTACGCAATTTTTCAAGCAAACTATGTACTTCAATATTTTTATAATATGTTGTGCCTGTTCCATATCCTTTATCAACAAATGGCCCTCTAAATAAAAATTGTATATTAAACTTGAAGTTATCATGTGTTATTACTGTATTTTTATCCCAATAAAATAAATTGTAACCATTCATTCCTTCTTTAGCTGCAGATACTAACAAATTTTCATCAAATTTATTGATAATAGTATTGAATACTTGCTCAATACATAATTTAATAGCTTCTTTATGTGCATTGTTTTGTTTTTCTGTTTTTAATATGCGTTTATCTAAATTATTACTTGTAATTTCTTTTAAATTTACGGATAACTCTTCCATTTAATGATTGTAATGTAAATAATTCTTAAATCACTTAATAGATTGATATATTTTTAAATATTTTTCCATTTTCTTAAATCTTGTAGAAGATCTCAATCCACAAAAATGATTAAATATATAACATATTATTACTTACAAAATATTACAGATGAAAATGCAACTGCTATTTGTTCAATACTATACATTTTTAACTTAATTCAATTCTTTAATCTTTTATGAGCATTTGCAAATAAATCTTTGTTTTTTTCAGAAAACATATTACAATGATTTGGGTAAGTTTTATTATATAGACCATAAATATGTATATTAGGATTAGCTAAATTTAAACGAAAAGATTTCAAAATATTTGGCCATGTGGAGATAAACCATTGCTTTATTTCAGAATTTGATAGGTTTATTAATTTATCTACTTTAGTAGTGAATCCGAAATCTATCAATTTAATTTTATTATTGGGTAATACTAAAATATTTCGACCATGAAGATCAGCATGAATAAACCCTGAAGTCCACATACAAAGTAATGCCTTTTTTATGTTTTTAATAACTTTTTTCAAAACAGGTATAGGAGGTGATAATTTTAAAAATGTGCGCAATTCTATACCATCTATATTTTTCATTACATGAAAACGATTATCATTTAATTTTCTAAATTGTTTATTTTGCATTTTAAAATTGTCAATAATATTTTTTTGTATAATTACAGGTTTTACAATAAATGATTTACATTTTTTAGATAATGTTTTATATAATTCTATGTGTATTTTTCGCTCATTATATAGTTGTTTTGTTTTCCTTTTTATATTAACTTTTACTATATATATATTATTCTTATTGTTGAATCTATAGATAGTTCCATATACACCTTGTCCTATTTTTTGTGTGAACCCATGTACATTAAATACCATAATATATACAATTGAAAACAATTTAAAGCATTGTGTTTATATAATTAGTAAATGGCTACTACAAATGAGACGATGGAAAAACGAATTGAATTACTTGAATTAGATAATACTAAATTAAAAGCGGATGTTAAAAAACTTTTGAAATTGGTAAAAAAACTTACAAAAGAAAATGAAGACCCTGACAAACCTAAGAAACTAAGTGGTTTTGCAAAACCGATGCAACTTTCAAAGGAACTTAGTGATTTTTTATGTGTTAATCATGACACAATGATGGCACGGACTGATGTAACAAAAGAGATTAACAAATATGTGAAGGCAAATAATTTGCAAAATCCGGAGAATAAACGAGAGATTATTTTAGATGCAAAACTTAAAACAATAATTAGTGCGCCAATAGATGAGACGGTTACATTTTTTAATCTTCAAAAATTTATGAGCAAACACTATATTAAAAATGATGTTGAGAAAACAGAAAATATACCTAAATCAGAATCTACAAAAGAATGTGTATCAGAAGTTCCAGAAGTTAAACAACCTGCGAAGAAAATTGTTAAAAGAGTTGTTAAAAAGCCGCAAGTGGCTTAAAATAATAGTAAAATAAATAATTATGAATGAAAATATTGAATTTATTAATGAGACACAAATAAAAACACTTATAGGATTTAAACCGAAAAATGTACAGCTGTATCAAAATGCATTTGTACATAAATCGTTAAATAAATCATTAGATATGAAGTCAAATGAAACTTTAGAATTTGTTGGTGATTCAGTTATAAGTGTAATTGTAGCTGAATATTTATATGTTAAATATCCTGATGAGAATGAAGGGTTTTTAACACGAGTGAGAACAAAAATAGTAAGTAATAAGGGATTATCAAAACTAGGGAATATATTAGAATTGAATAAATTTATTTTAATGAATGAGAAAGCAATGAGGCAAAAGTGGAATGAGAATCCAAGAATTTTAGAAGATGCTTTTGAGGCATTAATGGGTGCTATTTTTTTAGATAAAGGGTTTGACACTGCAAAAAAATTTCTAACACGATTGATTGAGAAACATATTGATTTTGAGGATATTGTTGAAGATACAAACTATAAAGACATGTTAATGAAATATTTACAATCAAATGGTTTATCCTTACCAATTTACAAAATTACACATGAGGCTGGTCCTGATCATTCAAAACGTTTTACTATTCAGATTGTAATTAACAATAAAAAAATTTCTGAGGGTTCTGGTATAACAAAGAAAGAAGCTGAACAACAATCTGCATACAGAGCATTAAAAAGTCTATTTATATTATGATATTTATAGCAATTTTAGTTTTAATAATTATGTATATATTAAAAAAAAATAAGAAAAAAAGGGTAACTTTTGCTGATAATGATACAATATATCTTATAAGTTAAAAATAATATATTTAAATCAATTTGAATTGTAGGGAACATGAATTATGCGAGTGGTGTATTGATATTATCTTGGCATAAAGGTTCATTATATTGTTTATTAGGTAAAGATCATTATGATACATACAGTGATTTTGGTGGTAAATCTGAATATAATGATCTAGGATCTTCTATTAAAACTGCATCACGAGAATTATTTGAAGAAACATGTGGAATTTTTGAAGATTTCTCAATTCTTATAAATACTCTTGAAAATTGTCAAGTGATTAATTCATTATCTTACACCAATAAACCATATTATATGTATATTCTATTTCATGAGCTTGATATTGATCTAGAATGTAACTTTAATTATGCATATAACTATGTTAAACATATTCCTAAAATGAACAAATTTACAGAAAAACAACAAATTAAGTGGTTTTCTTTTGCATCAGTATTAAATAATGAAATACCGTTACGTAATGTATTTGCAACATCTATTATTAAACACAAAGACAATATATTAAAGATTGCGTATAAATATATGACTACTAATAATAAATATAGAAATGGAAGACGTTGAATTTAATGTTGATGATGATAATGTCTTTAAATTAGATGATGGATCAAATGAAAATGATGAGATAACTATTAAAAAAAAAGTGCCACTAAAGAAACGTGCCGCTCCTATTTTAAAAAATAAAGTTCATTTTGCAAAACATAATCCAATTATGCAAAAACCGCAAATATACAAACCACCACCACAGCCTATGGATACAACATTTGAAACATTTTCAAACCCAGCAAAAAAAATACAAGAACCTGCTTTTGATGATGATGATGACGATAATGATGATGGTGATAGTGATGAAAGTAATGATAATGAACATGAAAATACTTACTATGGAAATCAAGAACAAGAAGAACAACCATCGCCAGGGTTTGCAACTATTGAAGATGAAAAACAAGATTTGTTATATAAGTTCCATCGTCTTGAAAGTAGAGGTATCAAATTTTCTAAAAAATTCAATGCATACTCTGATATTCGTGAAATGAGAGCTGAATATCAACGAGCAAAAAGAGATTCTGAGGTAAATTCAAGTATTAAGTTTGCACGCAGGGTATTAATGGCTAGTGTTAGTGGAACTGAATTTCTAAATAAACGATATGATCCTTTTGGATTTGAATTAAACGGTTGGTCAGAAACTGTAATGGAAAACGTAAATGATGGTGATTATGATCAAATATTTGAACGATTACATGATAAATACAGTGGACGTGTTGATATGCCTCCAGAATTAGAGTTATTATTTTCACTTGCAGGAAGTGCTGCAATGTTTCATATGACAAGTACAATGTTTAAAAGTATTCCAAATTTACAAGATATTGCTAAACAAAATCCAGACTTGAAGAATGCAATGAAAAACATGGCAGATCAATTAATGAAATCACAACAAGATATAAATACAGATGACACACCCAATGAAGACACTTTTGATAATAAAACAGGTAGAAGAGAAATGAACGGTCCATCAATAAACCTTTCGCAATTTAGTAATTTCATGCCTCCTCCAGAAATGCAAAGTAATAAGCCAAATATGTCATTGTTTCAAAAAGTTGACTCATCACCATCTATAAGTGATGATAGTGAAGTGAGTGGATTAAGTATTAAAAAAGTTTCAGTAAGTGAAGGTGGTACTAAACGTGGTAGAAAACCCAAAAATTCTGCAACAAAAGATAACACAATTGTTATTTAAAAAAATCTTAATGATATTATGAGCATTTCATATACTCCTATAAATGAAGCTTGGCAACTGCCAAAATTTAAACCCAATAAAATACATGCACCTAACTTATTTACACAAAAAGAAACACATCAAAAAATTTTAAAATCTTCTGGTCAAACTTTACATAATTCTATACCTGTTGGTGCATCACATTACACTTCTAGCCCTTTTGAATTGAAGAAAACTGATGAATTAATTCCACAAAATTCCATATCTGATAATCAAATAGATGATAATTCCATACCTGATACTCAGTTAAATGATTCAATGCCTGATATTCAAGTAGATGATTCCATATCTGATACTCAAATAGACGATTCAACATCTAAACAAATTAAAATTAAAGATAGTCAAGTTTTAGAATACATAAGACCATATACAGATGAATATTTAACTGAATTAGTTCAATCATCATTAAAGGAAAAATTTGAAAAGAAAACTGTTGAAATGTTTACTAATAAAATATCAATACCTATAAATGATGATAAATTGAAAACTATATCTGTAATATTGATATTAATATTCATGATTAATTATGTCATTCGTAGTTAGACTTAAATATACCCATAGTTTGTTCTAATGTATTTTGACTATTTTTTAATGGCTTGACACGTTTAAGCTTAATTGGTTCATTTACTACTGGTTTTGGTTTGTATTCAGATATAACACCTGAATCATTCACAGATTCTAGTATTGATTCTTCTTTATCTTCTAGAGGAAATTCTAATTCCATATGTGGTGCTGAGAAAAAATCTTTTCTAAATTCATCAATAGATTTAGTACCTCCAAAAATCAATAAAGTTCTCTTTTGTGGAGCAAAATAACATTTTGTATCACCATTTAGTGCATAATTTAATTGTGATATTAAATTGAACCTTTTATGAACAAAACTATCATTTAATTCTAAATTATATGTTCGCATACATTCAAAACTGCAAAAATATCCAAAATATCTATATTTTCCTCGTTCATACATTGTTGGCATCCTTAAAATATTACCATTAATATTATGACAGCAATGATAACAATGTAATTGACTTGTCATAATAATAGAATATAAAGTAATATGGCGTCTTAAGTTTGTTTTCTTTATAATTATGATTATATTATGGATATGGCAACACCTATTGATATTTTACAAGATAATTCTACAAATCAAGATATGAGCTTTAATCAACCAAGTATGATGAGTTATAATGAAATCTTAACAAGTATGAAGAAAGATGAATCTCCTCAACAAATGAATGATCCAAATTATGATCCTACAGAACATATCCAGCAACAATATCAACATCAACATCAACATCAACATCAACAACCTCCATTACAATTTCAAGAACAACCTCAATCACAAGGTAATCCCAATTTAAATTTCATTCCTCCTCCAGAAGTTCAAGTTAATAATCATATCTATGACCCACCGTCTATGACAAATAACCCTCCCAAACCTATCATTAACAATAAGCCAAAACTTGATTTTGAATCATTACAAAAAGAGGGATTGATTTTACTTATAACATATATTGTTATTCATTCACATTCAATACAAATGTTCCTTTCACGCTCTATTCCACGAATGTTCATTGATGATAAACTATCTGTAATCGGTTTACTCGTTAATGCAATATTTCTTAGTATTGCTTATAGTGTAATTAAACATTTGTCAATCTCTATAAAAATGTAAGTAATAGAGATAATGAACATATAACAACAATAAAAAAACCTAAACCTTTTAACATTTGTGCATCATTCAACTCATATAATGAAAAATTAGGTGATAATATTCTTTGTAATGTTTCATATGTATCTTCAAGCAAATGTTTCGGTTCAAAACTTATCTTTCGTTTATAGTTCTTCTTCTCCTTCTCGTTCATTTTCTTGCTTTTTTCCTTTAAATCTTTTAGCTCATAATTTTTCCCATTATACGGATTATAACTCATATATTACACTACAAAAAACTTCAATAATTATATTGTAATTCTTTAAGTTGTTCATTATATTATTATTGGTATATATTAACACAAACGCAAACTTAAAGAATTGTCTATAAATTTAACTAATATGGTAGGTTGCATTGAGAAGAAACAAGAGTTATTATTGAGGTCATTATTGAAATATTATGAATCAGAGGTAAAACTCAAGCAATTTTTGAATATTGTATGTAATAAAAAGAATGGGATATCACTTAGAATAATTGATTATTTATGTACAAACTATGCAAAATCACAAGATGTTGTATATTATATAAATAAGAAAGTTCCATTCAATCTATTTTTACAATACAGAGCACAACTGAAAGCATATTCAAAATTACAGTTTGATCCATTTAGGAGACATGAAAGAATTAAGATTAAAGTACCTACTTATTATGAGGAGAATGGGATTCTAGAGACTACTGTTGCACAGATGAATTTTTTCAAATGGGCAATTGAAAATGATGTTATTAAATATTTAGAAAACAAAGAAAATTTGAAAGAAATTGAGACTCATATGAATAACAATTCGAAGAAAAAAACTACTGCAACAAGCAAAGGTGAAGTACCTAATAAGAAATTAGCTAGCGCAAAAAGACATCACATAAATGTTACGGTTACATTTAAATGATAAAAAATTTATATATATGTATATGGAGCTTACAACAGTACATATTGCACTTATAACAAGTATTGTCACATTCACACTCATGTCTCTTTATAAAAATAAGACAAAATGGGAAAATTATTGTAAAATCAGTAATCATACATATGCATTAAAGATTGCAATATTGATTGGAATAATTACATATGCGGGTCTCAATATGAATACAATTTCTAGCGAAAAAAATCCTAAATTATTAAATGAATCTTTTAATTCTAATGCAGAATAATATTATTTTTTCTTAACCATCTTAAGAACATGTTTTTCAGAAGATTCTCTGTTATTAAGAATTGCATTTGTTGTTTCTTCTGCCATTTTTACTGTATCTTTTGGTAATGGTGTTTTAAAAAAGTCAGTTAGAGTTCCTTGTATATGTTCTTTATTAATTGGACTTATTTGAACTTGAGTTTTAAGTACCAAACGTGAACCATTTGGTAAATTACAGCAATCAATATTATTATCAATCATATAAGTTACTAATACTGTATGCAATCCCTGTTTTTTCTCGCGAATATTTCGTAATCTTTCATTTAATTCTTTAGTTTCTTCATCGTATGTTGAATATAACACTACGTTAGATTTAAAGTTTTCCATTATTATCAGTTAATAAAGAGTATTTAATAACAAAACGCAGGATAATTAAATACCTCCTCTCAAACGTAATACCAAATGAATGGTGGATTCTTTTTGAATATTATAATCTGCTAAAGTTCTACCATCTTCAAGTTGTTTTCCTGCAAAAATGAGACGTTGTTGATCAGGAGGTATACCTTCTTTATCTTGAATTTTTACTTTAATATTATCAATTGTATCAGAGCTTTCAACCTCAAGAGTTATAGTTTTTCCTGTTAGTGTTTTCACAAAAATTTGCATTATATATATATAATACAATAAAATTTTATATTCCAATTTTTGGTGCAATATTCATTGCCATTAACTCTTGAAATAATAATTTACATGCATAAGGAATTGTAATATTTGTACAATGTTCACTTGATTTACATAAGGTGCATAGTAACATACCTTTTTCTTTATCATCAATTGCCATAAATCCGCATTTTTTACATACTGCCATTGTATAAGCATCTGATTGATCCATTAAACGTTCTTTCAAAAAAGCAGATGCACCATGTGATATCATACAATCACGCTCCATTTCTCCAAAACGTAAACCACCATCTCTTGAACGACCTTCAACAGGTTGTCTAGTTAATATTTGAACAGCTCCTTTTGCACGTCCATGCACTTTATCATGTACCATATGTTTCAAGCGTTGATAAAATGTGGGCCCTATGAAAATTTGAGCTTCTAATTGTTCTCCCGTAAATCCATTATACATTATTTCAGTACCTTTTCCATCAAATCCTACATTTTGCAATTGCAAAGCAATATTGTCAGTTTCATCATGATCAAATGTTGTAGCATCTTTACGGTTACCATCTATTGCTGCTGTTTTTCCAGAAATACATTCTATTAATTGTGCTACAGTCATTCTTGATGGTAATGCATGTGGATTAATGATAATATCTGGAGTAATACCTTCACTTGTAAATGGCATATCTTCATTTCTCAATGTTATTCCAATTGTTCCTTTTTGACCATGTCTACTTGAAAATTTATCGCCAATCTCTGGTATTCTTGTTGATCTCACTTTAACTTTTGTCATGAATTGTCCAGATTCATTTGTCGTTATCGCAACTTGTTCTACAAAACCATCTTCATTATGTCTTACCGCAGTACTGAAATCTTTTTTAGTTTTTCCACATTCATTTCCATTAATTGTACTTATTTTTCCTATTACTATATCTTCTGATTTGACATAACTTCCTGGTATACTTAATCCATCTTCATCTAAATTATCATAATTTGCATATTTCATTCCAAAGGTATCATTTATATTTGGCTTTTCGATTATATCTTTAGAATTAGATCCATGTTGCTTGTTCTCATCTTTATATGATCTGTAAAAAAATGACCTAAACAATCCTTTGTCAATCGCTGCTTGATTCATTATTAATGAATCCTCTTGATTTTGTCCACCATAACATGCTATAGCAACAATTACATTTATTCCACTTGGCATTTCATCAAAATCAAACATATCATTAACTTGAGTCTTTACAAGTGGTTTCTGTGGATACCATAATACATGCCCAAATGAATCAATTCTTTGCTGATAATTTGATGTGTATTGACCCATTGCTTGTTTACACATTGCCGATTGATATACATTACGTGGTGCTTGATTATGATTTGAATATGGAATCATCGAAGCACATATACCTAACATCATTGATGGATGAATCTCACAATGTGTAAAATTTAACCCTTTCTTCTTTCTTTCATTTAAATCATCTTGATCAAATGCTATCAACATAGATTCCTCTTCTTCTGAATCAAGAAACTCAATACATCCATTTGATATTAATTCTTTGAAATCATTTGTTTGAATATTACAAGTTCCGTCATTGACAACTAATAATGGACGAATACATCTTCCACCATCTGTAAAAATTTTTATTTCATCATTATATTTATCATATGCAATACCAGTATCTGGACTAATTGTACAATTTAATTTATATTTTCTCATATCTTCTATTATTTTTTTGGGAGTTTTGGTATATCCTAACCAATATCCGTTCACAAATACTTTACACATTTCCATTTGAACATTGTCAAAATTTTCTAAATCTTCTACACCATGCTTTAATAGTAAATCTTTTACAAATATAGATGAGATATTTATTGTTATATTACATGTTAGTGCAATATTCTTAACAAGACCACACGTTGCACCTTCAGGTGTCTCACAAGGACATATCCTATATGCATGTGACCCATGTAATTGGCGAGGTGCTGTTAGTTTCCCATCTTTCCCTATTGGTGAATTAATTCTTCGCAAATGTGACAATGTGCTTAAATATGAATGTCTATTTAATACTTGTGATACACCACTTCTTATACCTTGTGCTGGTCCAATACCCCAATTACCTGTTGCTAATGCATATTTTAATCCATTTGTTATAATTTTATTCTTTAATAAATTGTTTATTTGAAATGTTCCATTTTGTTCAACAGATTTCTGTATATTTGTTGATATTTCTTTGTGTATTTTCTTGTATAACTGACGTAATAATCCTGCTAATAAATCACCAGGTAAATCAATTCTTTTATTTTTAAAATGATCACGGTCATCTTGTAATCTTCTTCCACACATACATTGTATTAATTTGTTAAACATGTACCCATACATAAAACATTTCTTCTTATATGTTTCCATGTGTGGTAGAAAATACTTATTCAATACACTATATATATCTTTATCCTTTGACGATAATTTCTTTTCAAAATATTCTTTAATATCAGTTTGTCCAATTTCACTTTCCATATTTTGAATACTATACATCAATGTATCTTCAAACATATAATCATCTAAATACCCTATAAAATTATCATATTCATACCCAAATATTTTAAATATTGCTAATGCAGGTATATCACATTTCATAAATGGTAATTGTGCAACCGCTTTATATTCACCATCTGCTATATTCATTATTGATATCTTAATCGTACTAGTTGATTTTGTATCCCCTTCTGCAATCGATCTCATCTCAGCTTCCCACTCATATTTTATTCCTACTTTTTTTGCAAAAATATATACTGAATTATTATTCATTTTTTCTTGACTTATTAATACCTTCTCATTTCCAGATATTATAAAGTAACCACCTAAATCATGTTTGCATTCTTTATTATCATAATTATAATGTAAATTACAGTATAGACTTTTAACCATTATTGGTAGTTTCCCTAATTCACATGTAGTTGTTTCAAATATTTCATTATTCTTTGATAAACTTACTTCCAACTTTAATATTGAACAATACGTTAAGTTCCTCAATCTTGCTTCATGTGGAAATAATAAATTCTTTTGACCATTTGATTCCGTATGTTGTGGTCTCACAATAGAAATTTTACCAAATTCAATTTTATATACATCATTATCCTTTTCAAAGATCACATCACCAACATCATTAATAATTTTCTGAATGTCATACTTCACAAAATTATTAAATGAATCAATTTGATGTTTTACAAGAGATTGCAGACTAAATAAACTATTTAATACTTCTTTATTCATACTATATTTCCTTCTCCTTTTCTTAAGTTTTTGTATTTATTTCATTTCATTTTACCTACTTTATATTATATTCTATTCTATTCTTTATTTCTTAAGTCATATCTTATTTTTAATCCATGTCTGGTAATTTAGGTTTTACTTCTCTATTTGTTATATACTTTAATATCATAAATATTATAACAGTTAATAATGTCATTGCTATAGGATACATTAATGCATAGTTTGTTTTCTTACCATTACCTACTAATGTTTTAATAACTCCTTTGAAATAATCATTCCAAGCTAATGCTGTCCCTACTGTTAATCCAAAGTTAACACCTGTAAGTGCCACATCATAACTTGTATCTACAAACATTCCTTTCATTTTTCTTAATTTCTTTAATTTCTCTTTGCCAACAAATTTTCCAATCTGTGCAGGTGCTTCTTTTGCAAAGTCAGATATTTCACCTGCAATCTCGTCCATTTTTAATATATACAAATAAAAAAATTAAGCGTTTTTTTTTCAAAAATCTAAAGTATTTTACTTTAAATATGTCTGAAGATGATAATGAAGATCCCTTATCTTGTATCCAAGAAGATAATTCAAGTAATGGTGATGACGATGATGATGATGACATATCTTTAGCTGATATAATGCAAACATTTTTTGCTAGTAATGATGGAAAAAATATTGTTGATGTTATTTCTAAAATTAAATCATCACTTGACACTAACAATAAAATATTACATAAAATTTCACTTTCTTTAGAAGCTATTGCTTCAAAGTCTTGATACTCGTTGAAAATTATATATATAAATCATATTAGCATTATAATGCTAAATAACTTAAATACTTACAAAACACAATTAGAAAACTCTGATTTAAATACAGATTGGTTAGAAATAAGTGAATTATTAGGTTTTTGTTCACAAGCATTAAAAAATAAATCAAAATCTTTAATAGGTGAATTACTAATAAAATTAATTGTGGAATGCTTAAAAATAGCTAAAACACATGATATAGATATGCTAGTAGCTTGGGATAGATGGTATAAAAAAGTTCTATATAAACAATATATAACATAATCAATCACTTACATAAGTTTCCTCAACTAATATTATTGGTTTACATGTTTTTGATATATTTTTTCTTTTTTTCTTTTTTTTGAAACTATCTAAAAATGAATAATTATTTTTATATTCCTCTTCTGATAAATGATCTTCACTTTTTATAGATTCTTTATCAGACATATTGGTACTTTCATTATCACTTTTTGTATCATTTATTAATTCTTGAAGCGGTATACTTTCAAATAATTTATAATCAAATCGTTTCATAAATATCATATACTAAAAAATTAATTTCTAATCCCTTTAAATTTTCTTGTTCAAAATTTCAATCAGCAGTTATCATTATCTTTTTTTGATTTCCATAGTTCTGCACATTTTTTAAATCTTTCATTATGATTCATATCTGGATTACTTATTTTCATACTTGCTAATTGCTCTTTTACAAACTTATTATATTTACTAGGCTCTCTATTTATCTTTTCTTTTTTAGTTTCTTTTGTTTTTACTATTATTGTTTCTAATTCACAAACTCTTTTCTCTAAGGACTCAATTCTTTTTTTTAATTCTATCTCACTCATTACTTAATTGTATTTTATTTTCACTAAAGAAAATACGTGTTCTATTTTTTGGTAAATTTGAAATTCTTAACTTTATTTCCTACTAAAGTAAATGATGCAGATAATAAATTTGTTTGATTCTGATTTTTAAATAAATTTGTTAATTTCTTTAATAAACCTTGCGAATTTAGTTTATTTAATAAACCTTGTGATTTTGAATTCTTTTTTGGTTTAGTTTTCCTCTCATTTTGCTGTTTCTTAATTAGTTCATTAAAATTACTATTTTTAAAATAAGATGATGGAATTTTAAATGTCATACTAGATTTTTTACTATTGTTGTTATTTCTGTTATTATTGTTGTTATTATTGTTATTATTGTTGTTATTATTGTTGTTATTATTGTTGTTATTTCTGTTATTATTGTTGTTATTATTGTTATTATTGTTGTTATTATTGTTGTTATTATTTCTGTTGTTATTATTGTTGTTATTATTGCTGTTATTGTTTCTGTTGTTATTATTGTTGTTATTGTTATTGTTGTTATTATTGTTGTTATTGTTATTGTTGTTATTGTTTCTGTTGTTATTATTGTTATTATTATTATTGTTGTTTGTAATTAATTCATCTAATAGTTTTTTATTTTTTTTTTGCTCAATTGTTATCAAGTTGATACCTTGTTTACGTGAACTATTCAACATATAATATTCTAATATTATTTCATGATGAAACGTATTAAAATTATGTATCATAGAGCTATAAGAAAAGATGCATATCTACCAAAACAATGCAATTCAAATAAAATTCATAGCAACTATCTTGATCAAAACGGATGTGACTGCAAAATATGGTGTAAATATCCATTACCTGGAATGCCAGCAGTATTAACTTTAGATATTCCGCTTGAAGCTAAATCAAATCAACCAGTTGAATCACTACTTAAAACGCAGAAAATCTATAAAGACTACTTAAAACATAAGAAACCTATATACTACTTAAAAAGTAAAACATAAGAAACCTATAAAGACTACTACTTAAAAGGTAAAACATAAGAAATCTATAAAGACTACTTAAAAGGTAAAACATAAGAAACTTATAACACTACTTAAAGAATTTGAATAATTTGAATTTTTTAATTAGAATATGCAAGACCACCCATACCAGACATTATACGGAGAACATTGTAGTTTACAGCAAATACTTGTACTTGTATGCTATCATTTGAACTACCGAGCATTTCAAGATTCAATGATGCATTATCAATACGAGAGAAGTTGCATGTACCAGATGGTTGATGCTCTTCAGGTTTAAGTGCAAAAGAATACACATATATCGGGCGTTTTGGTATGCGAGTGTGATGTTGGTAAGGTTGGACCAGATGGAAGTAAGAAGCCTCACGTTGAGCAAAACGGTCATGACCATTAAGTTGAAGTTTAGCTTTATCCATTAAGTGACCACTATTACCAGATGAATCGACATCAGAAAAGTCATATGGATCAGCAGCACCAGTAGCCATCACGGTTGAATCTCTAAAGACCCAAATGAGTTCTTTAATTGGGTGATTCATTGTAAGTCTTACTCTACTAGTTGATGCTGCTGTTACAGATTCTTTCATTTCTTGAACTTGTTCTATGAGAAGTTCATGGGATACTTGAGCAAAACGTCTACGCTCATCAGTATCAAGGTAAATATAATCTACCCATAAGGAAGCGCTAAGACTTTTTGGAAGATTAGAATTTGTTTGTACTAATTCTGCAGCAGGAGTTGTTTCAACACTAATTTTAACTTCATGGTATTGAAGTGCAATTAATGGGAGTGCAAGACCTGGGTTACGATTAAAGAAAAAGATAAGCGGGATGTATAAGTCAACTGGTTCAGTTGATGCGGTTATTGATGTACCGGTGTCATATTTGTGTACCATGGCTTTATAACCAGCCAATTTCTCTTCTGGGAGAGTTAATTCAGACCAAATTTCAAGCCATTCGCCATAATGTTTATCAATTTTTTGACCACCAATTTCAAGTTCAACTGTTTTAATTAATTTGTGACCTAAACAATTTACAAATGTAGAACCTGAACCATCAGCAGGTGTGATTTTAGCTTGAATCCAGCAGTTTGTAATTAAATCACCATTGCGACTGATTGTAGCTACTAACTTACTACCAAAACCAACAGCACCATTGAAAGTTTGCTCAATTGATTCAGCAGCAAAGTTGGTATGACGTCTGTAGACTACCTTGAAGAATGTAATTTGAGGATTGCCAGTAAGATACACATCTTGTGCGCCGTATGCTACGAGTTGCATTAAACCACCGCCCATTTTGTAACATAAGCAAAGAAAAAAAATTTAAACATTGACAACGCATATTTTAAAATAATTTTTACACTTATACAAATATTTGATATACCTTTATATTTCTTAAAACTTAAGCAAACAAATTATTAAACAATGCATTGTTATTCTTAAAATTTTATTGTGACTGAGAGTATGAATCTTCAACTTAAGAAATTTAATCCTAAAACAATGCCAGATAATTGTGTTGTTGTCTTTATTGGAAAACGAAGAACAGGAAAAACAAAACTTGTTACTGATATATTATATCATAAACGTCAAATTCCAGTTGGTGTTGTAATGTCAGGTACTGAAGATGGCAATGGATATTACAAACAATATGTGCCTGATTTATTTGTATATGGTGAATATCATAGTGAAGTAACTGAGAAATTAATAACTAGACAAAGGCAGTTATGTAAATCAAACACACCAAATAATAATGTTTTCATGTTACTTGATGACTGTATGTATGATAAAAAAATGATTCGTGAAAAAAATATTAGACAAATCTTTATGAATGGACGACATTGGAATATAATGTTTATGCTAACAATGCAATATTGTATGGATTTATCACCAGATTTGAGAGCAAATATTGATTATATATTTATTCTTAGAGAAAACATTTTACAAAATAGAGAGAAAATTTATAAAAATTTCTTTGGAATATTTCCAACATTTGATATGTTCAATCAAGTGATGAATTCTTGTACAGAAAATTTTGAATGCTTAGTTCTTGATAATACATCAAGAAGTAACAAAATTGAAGATGTTGTATTTTGGTATAAAGCAAGGTTATGGAACCCTGGAAGTTTTCGTATTGGTTCACCTGCATTTTGGAACTGTCATAGACAAAAATATAATCCTAGCCATGATGAATCCCAATATGAAAAAGATGATCCAAACAAATCTCATAAAAAAAATACATTGAACCTTAATGTTAAAAAATTGAAATGAATCTAAAAGTCTGCATCCAATTCAAATACCATGTCTTCATTATTACTCATAACACCTGCTTTTGCATATTCACCAACACGTTTTTCAAAAAAGTTTGTTTTTCCATTCAAACTGATTATTTCCATAAATTCAAATGGATTTTCTACATTATATAATTTTGAATATCCAAGTTGTGTAAGCAATCTATCAGCCACATATTCAATATATTGACTCATAAGATTATGATTCATTCCAATAAGTTTGCAAGGTAATGCTTCTAATATAAATGCTTTTTCATTTTTAACTGCATCACCAACAATATTATGAACAATATTTTGTGGTAGTTTATTCTTAAGATAACTGTAAAGTAATATTGCGAATTCTGTATGTAATGCCTCATCTCTTGATATTAATTCATTACTAAATGCTAATCCAGGTAACAAATTTCGTTTCTTAAGCCAGAATATTGCGCAAAAACTTCCACTGAAATAAATTCCTTCTACACAAGCAAATGCTAGCAAACGCTGTGCAAATGGCTTTTCAACACTCATATATTTTTGTGCCCATTCAGCTTTTTCCTTAACAGCAGAAATATTTGAAATTCCATTTTGTAAATATTGTTTCTTGAGAGGATTGGTAATATATTTATCAAGTAAAATACTATATGTTTCACTGTGAACTGCTTCAATTGCCTCTTGAAATGCATAAAATGCTCTCACTTCAGCAACTTCAATTTCCTGTGAAAAATTGATATTTATATTCTCATTGACAATACCATCTGAAGCACTGAAGAATGCTAAAATATAACTTATAAAATGCTGTTCATCACCTGTTAATTGTACCCAATCCTTTCCATCTTTTGAAAGATCAATTTCTTCAGGTTGCCAATAACTTGCACGTGCTTTTTTATACAATTCATATACATCATGATATGTAATTGGATACATTGCATACTTATTAGTGTTTTTAGAAAGTAATGGCTCACTAAAACGATTCATTGCTTCCTGAAAATCACCTATCCAATTATTATCAATTTGTAAAATTGGAAATGATTTTAATTTATATATCTTATTTTCACATTCAGTTCCTTCCACACAATCCTCAATCTCAACTATGTTTTTCTTAACAACTTCATTATACATTATTCCTGCTTTTGAAAGTTCTTCTTTTAAGATATTACAATTACTACAACCTTTTTTGGAAAATAAAGTAACCATGATAATATTAACTAAATAAATTATTTCTTAAAGTTATTAATTCAAATTTACAAAATTATCAAATTCATATAATTTTCCCTTATTATCTATTATAGTAGTCGAATTCACTTTTATATTTAGTACTTTTGACATATCTGCAGTTAAATCACCATAAAAATCATCTTTTGGTCCTGCATATTTTTTTACAGTATCAAATACTTCATCAATATCATCTAGATCATCTACTGTCACAGCTGCAATCTTCAAGTTTGTATTTTTACTTTTTAATTCTTCAATCGTATATGGTGGAAATTCAATATGAGTTTCATCATTTGTATCATAATAATACGCATATTCTCTATCCTTAAAACTCCACTCAACATGAATTAATTTATTTTCATACATCTTATTAAATTCCTGTTTCATGCAAAAGTCTCTTGTTACATCTACTTTTTCATTATTCTCATCATAATAATATACTTTAATTAATTTTAATGGAAAATATGAATTCTTTATTACATGATATATATTCATTACATTCTTGCAATGCTTTTCAATAAATTCATATACATCATAAAATATAAAACATTTTATCCAATCCTTCAACTTATTCTTATACAATACAATGTTGCTCATTGATATCATTTTGTATTATTTTTTTTACAATTACTTAAGTAATTAAAATACATAATATATATGCATAATGACTACAATCGAATCAAAACATTTAGAATATATGAAATCACACAAAACAGAAGAAGAACGAATCAATTATTTATTAGGAGTTGCAGATGTATTAGATGCATATGGTGATCAAGAATTGAAAACAGATGATATTGAGCAACGCTCTGGGAATCTTAATGATTTTGTTGAAGTTGTTTCTACACAAAATAAGGGTTCTTTATATAAAAAATTTATAAATATCACCGAAAATATTCCAGAATATGATGTTGAGATTCAAGATACCTACCAATGTGATATTTGTAATGAAATAAAAATAGCAATTGGAACAGATAGTCAAATGATATGTCCAAAATGTGGAGTTACTGATATTTATTTTGATTCTGGTACTCAAGGTTTGTCATATGATCAAGAAATCAATAGTGAAATAAATATTAGTTTTGCTTACAAACGAATTAATCATTTTAATGAATGGCTAGCTCAATTTCAAGCTAAAGAAAATACACATATTCCAACAGAAATGCTTGACCAATTATCTAATGAATTTAAAAAAGCTAGAATTAAAAAAGGTAAAGATATTACCCCCAATAAGGTTAAATTGTACCTTAAAAAATTAAACTATAATAAATTTTATGAACATGTTCCACATATAACTAATTTACTAAATGGTATAGAACCTTTAAAAATGCCACCTTCTTTAGAAGAAACTTTACGTAGTATGTTTAGAGATATTCAAGAACCTTTTGAATTATATAAACCCAAAGTTAGATCAAATTTTTTAAGTTATAGTTATTGTTTATACAAGTTTTGTGAATTACTTGAAAAAGATGAATATCTTATTTGTTTTCCTCTACTGAAAAGTCGCGAGAAATTACATCAACAAGATTGTATTTGGAAAAGAATTTGTAAACATATGGAATGGCAATATATACCAACAGTTTAAGAAAATGGTTTTATTAAATGTAAAATGACAGAACCAATTGATTATCTTAAGCCAGATACTGTTACTATACCAGGTCAAAATTATGCCCTTATTTCCGTTGTATCACCATCCTCTAATCAAAAAAATGATATATGTGGAGTTAAGATCAGAGGAGTTTTTGAAACTGTAGAAGCAGCAAATCTTCATGTTAAAAAACTTTCTGTCGAAGATGCAATATTTGACGTTTACCTTGTAGAATTATATAAATGGCTACCAATACCACCAGATACAGACATGATTGAAAACAAAGAATATCAAGATGAAGTCCTCAACAATATTGTTAAAGCACATGCCGATGAAAAAATAAAAGCTAAAGAATTTTTCGAACAACGTAAACTTGATTTACAGGAATCTAAAATAGACCCCATAGATGAATCGTCTGAATCTACTAATGATTAAATATAATATTATAGCTTAATGGCATCACTAAATGAATGCAAAATGACCACTATAAAAATTTGTAAGGCAAAAGGTTGGAATGATGTAAGTACACCACATCTTTGGATGTTTCTTATTGAAGAAATAGGGGAATTAGCAAGTGCAATCCGCAGAAGTACAAATCAATTTACAGACAATAAAAAAATTAATATTGAAGGAGAAATAATGGATGTCTTAAGTTATATGTTTCAATTAGCAGAACGTTTTGACGTTGACTTGGATTTAGAATGGAATAAATATATAAATAAAAATAAATTGCGTTAAATGTTTAAGAAATAGTTTATACTATTTATTATGGCAAGTCTTCAAGCATTTACATCTGTTATGGATGAATTCTTATGTGAAATGAAAAATACATTCCCAGAAGAAAAACAAATTAAAGTCTATTACAATAGCTTTATTACATTGAAAAAAATTAATCCTCGAAAAATTTTAGAAGAATTTATGACAAATATACAACCATATGTCTCATTGATTTCTTCAAAAGATGAGAAATTCTTTTTAGAATCTGATCACGAATTAATGGAAAAACTTAATGTTAAAAAATGGTGGACTCCAGAACTGTCTGATAAAACTAAAGATGCAATTTGGCAATATTTGAATACATTAATATTATTGGGAACTACAATATCAAATATCCCTGCTAATCTTTTATCAACTATTGAAGGAGTAGCCGAACAATGTGCCTCTCAAATGCAAGGTAATACAGAACAAATGAATCCTGAATCTATGAACTCATTACTATCTGGAATGCAAAGTATGTTAGGAGGTCTTCTCAATCAAACACCTGAAACTCCTAAAAAATCTAAATCTAAATCTAAAAAATCAAAATCTAAGTAATTATAATGACAATACCATCTTTAATCATCGAAGCTGTTGTTGTCGGTGTAGTTATGTCTCTTTTATATTATGGATTTAATCATTTACTCCCTAAGAAACAACCTATGAAGTTAGTTTTTATTGTTGGATTTATTGGACATCTTTTATTTGAACTTATGGGTGCTAATAAATGGTATTGTAAACATGGTACTGCATGTAAATAATTTATGAAGATCTACATTCAAAAGTCATAGTGTAGTTATTGATGACTGACATTTATAGTATTACAATATTATAATGAAGCTATTCACCTTCCTTATTATAATTTTGTTATTGCTATTTTTTTTTCATAATAGAACATTTTCAAAACGTAAGTATGTAGTTTCAACTATTGACAACAAACGATATCTTGTTCAAAAAAAAACAAAAGCTCAAGAAACAAAAAGTGCAAATATGATTGCAGAACTTGTGAAACGTAAAAACATTTTATGTAATTATCTTGAATCTAATTCAAAATATCAAAATAAGTATGAAGTAAAACGTTTACTCAATAATCAATATGTTGAAATTGAAGAAAAAAGTTTTAAATATAAAGATCAAGTTGCATACAGTATTAATAAAGGAGAAAAAATTGGAATATGTCTTCGCAATAAACAAGGTAAATATGAAGACATGAATACTGGATTCTTTGTTCTAATGCATGAATTAGCACATGTTATGTCTAAAGATTACGGTCATCATGAGAAATTTTGGAATAATTTTTCATTATTAATAAAAGCTGCCATTGAATGTAAAGTTTATACATATCAATCATTTGATAATTACACAAATTTTTGTGGTCTTGAAATCACATATACTCCATATAAAAAATAATTAAGATAATATGGATCCTTTTTGGTTTAACAACTTGCAAATACTATTTACCAAAGAACGTCTTTTTGAGTTTTGGCCACATAAAACAATGTCTATTAATGAGAAACTAAACGCAATCACACGATTTATTATATATTCATCAGTAATACTAACATTATACAAAAATAAACCAAATCCACTATTGATTGGTTTATCAATAATTTTTTTTATTGGATTACTTGTACATTCTAAAATACCTCAAAGATTTAAGAAACCATTACAACCTGCTCATAATAATCCAACTGCTGAAAACAAAACAGTAAAGAATTGTACAAAACCTACTAAACATAATCCATTTGCTAATGTTACAATGGATGATTATTACGAAAATCCTAACAGAAGCTCTGCATGTTATTATAAGACAGTTGAAGATACGGTTGATAAAAATTTCTATAATAAACCACAATTTCAAGAACATGACCCTTTTTCTACACGAATTAATCAAAGACAATTTATATCAAATCCTGTTACTACTATTCCAAATGATTCTGTAGGATTTGCAAAATGGCTTTATGATCCAGGAGAAACATGTAAAGAAAATTACAAAGTTTGTACTGGTACCGAAGCTGGAATAGCAACTACTTGAAATCTTTTCACAAAAAAAAAATCATAAATTATATATAATGAACCAGAACACTAGAGCTATGTATGATAAAAATACTACTAAAAATCGCAATGTTCTTATTCAAAAACCAGCAACATTTGTTTTAGACCCTGTAAATGAAAATAGATTATACCGTAGCGCAGGACCAAATAACATTAATAATGACACAGAATTACGAATGAAACCTACAAGATTAAATTATTTTAATCGACCTCAAACAGAATTATTTGGTACAGCACCTAATCAAACTTTAGGTCATTATACATTTACCGATATAGAATCAAAATTACGTGATGGTGAAGATGTAAATACATGTAACAAACAAATCACTGAGACATATTTCAGACCTCATGATGTAATTGAAGACCCAATCCTTTCAGTAGATTCTACAGTACGCCCAATTAGTACACGTGCTGATCTTCGTAATTCATATTGTAATGTCAATTCTCGTGCACATGATTTAAATACACATATTATTAAAAATTAAAATCTGAATGACAGTATATATGGACACTTCATTAAATACAGACACTTTACATGGAGTTCAACCAACTTCCATTGGAAACTATATGATTAATACATCCCAAATACCTAATAAATCAAATTGTAATTCTAGTGGATTTTACTTACAACAACCAGGTTTCAATTGTGACGTACGTCATCATAAAGTTTCATTAATTGATAGCGAATCATCTTTAATAGGTTTAGATAGATATATTACTAAACAAGAACCTCCAGAATCATACTTTAAGAAACCTCAGGAATTAAAGACTTATAATGATCCACCACCTAAAGAAACATATACTTCACCTTTTGAGCCTCAAGGTACAAGAGTTGGAAGAAGTTGTAGTAAACTTGCAGGATTAAATATTAACAGATTTGAAAATCCTCTTCATGAAGCACAATCTTACTCTAACATTGCAATTGACGAATCATTCCGTGGTGGTTTTAACACCCGACTTTATGCTAAAGATTGTCAAGTAGTTAAATGTGGTAAATATATAAAACTTAAACCAGAATATGGTAATCAATGTTCAAATTAGAGAATTATATGTTTTGTAATTGTATAATGGAATTGTTATTGATTGGTAGTTTAGCTGTTTTAGGATATGAATTATCAAAATCAGGTAAAATATCAAGAAATAATAATACAGGTGAACCTTTAAAACAATCTTGCAAACCCCTTAATAAATATCCAATTCAAAATACTAACCCAAATTCAATAAATGTTCCTTACTATTCCGCAAGATCATATGGATCAGATCCTTATTTTGAAAATAATTATACTAATTATGCTCAAAATAAAATGGAAAATTTTACAGGAACAAGTGATGTTACTTTTAAACATAAATGCGAACAAGAAAACTTATTTAAACCTCAAAAAGATATTAGTCATATTAATGGTGCCCCAGTCAATATGGACGAATCTAAACGAACAAATAGATTCATCAATTCTATCACCAATAAAATGCATAATGTTGCACCTATCGAGAAGCAATACATCGGACCAGGACTCAATGTTGATGACAAAACTCAAGCATCAGGTGGATTTCACGACACCTTCAGAATACTCCCAACCAATATTGCCGATTACACGAAAAACAATTTTGGAGGCAGGATCGTCCCTGGCAAAAGCATTACCCCAAACCGCAATTCATTACCAACTATCCAAGATAATCAAAAACCAGAAAAATATTATACAATAAATGATAGACACGTTTTCCCTACCAAATCAGAATATACAAGTTGCCAATTTCCATCTAATTACAATTTCCTACCTTCCATTCGTGAACAATGTGTACCTCATACAAATTCAGGACCATCTTATACAAATGGCTCTCAACAATATAGTGATCCCACTCGCAATTATGATTCTACAAAATGTAGTACTATCATTAATCAAGCATATACAAAAGCTTCTTATAAACCTGGTACATATACCATGACTCACACTGATAGAGAACACTGTGGTGATATCATAAATCCACACTCATATGTTAACGCTTCTGTATCAACATATACAGATAACGCAAATGGTACACAGCGAGAAGAACAATTTAACCAACAAGGACACTTACATAAGTCTTCAACAACCTTACCTACTTATGACAATTCAAACCACGAAGTTCCTCTTACATCACGCGAAGAAACAAGCACATCTCTGCATGGTCATTTATCATCTTCTGCCAAGTCTCAATATACACATAAATATCACATACCAATGACTCATCGTGAATCTACTGATAATAAAGTTAACACAGGACCTGCAGGAAGTTTACATAAAGGTACAACAAATCAACACACTTACAGAAATTCTTCACCGTATTATCAACGTGAAGAAATGGGCGTACCTTATACTCCAGGCAGTGGCAGAATGAACCTAGTTTCTGATCCTGATATCATTAATACTGAATATAGACCCGACTGTAATGTACAAGAAATATCAAACCTTAAAGCACATAATAAAATTAAAACTGTTGATCAACAAGGGCAAATTCAAGTTGCTCCTAAAATTCCAGTATTAAACTCACATAATCAATATAGTATTGCTGTAAATCAACTTTCAGATAACCCTTATGCTGCTAAACCTTACTCACAACAAAAATAATACTTTATATATGTTTAAAACATTATACATGCGCGAAATATCAGGCTCAAGTCATAATCTTCAAAACATATTGAACTCTAGATTGACTTTACAACACCTCCATTTTACCCTTTGGAGATGGAATACCTTATTAAATAAATGTTTGCATATACAAACTATACATCCTTAGATAATTAATCATCATCATTCTCTTTATATTCTTCCTCTTCATCACTTTGAAACAAATCAATATCCATCGTTTCATTTAAGTCTATATCATTATCATCTGCATCTTCATCTTCTATTATTACTTTTTTTATAACATTGTGATTAATCTTATTTCTTCTCCTTTGTATTAATCTCAATATTTCTAAATAATACGATTCAGGTTTATACTTGAATCTTTCAACCTTCTCAGGTGGATATCCATCAGCAAGTGCAGCTTTCTTTAATTCTTCTATAGGTGCTGGCTTTAATATGTATATATCATACAATCCCAACAAATTTCTATAATCCTTCTCTGTTTTCCCATAATGAAAACTTCCAGGTTTCGGAATCCACGCCATTTACACAATTCATCTTATTTCTCTTTAAGTGTTACTTAATGCAATATTCAAATATGTAACAGCATCTTCACGTTTATGATTTTTGTAATCATTATAACACAATTGTAAAACTTGCGTCATATATTCCACTTTACCATTTAGACGACAATTTTCCATTGTTTCTCTTGCCAATACTTCCTCATTTTTTGCAACCTTCTCTGACAATTCACTCAACTGTTTGAAAATAAGCTCAAGCTCATTCAAATCTTCCTGACACATTAATACACCTCTTGCATTTTTAGCAATCTTCTGTGATTTATTCTCAATATACTTTGCAACCCTTTCAATACATATAGCAATATCAACCGCAATCTGTGTGGAGTTTGAAAAACTCATACTATATTTGTTTTATTTTGTTTAAGTAACACTTAAACACTATTACAACATTTGTTTAAATTCAATATGCTTCATGTACTTTTAGATGGTGATAATATTCAATATGATACATTTGTTTCGCATATTAAAGATAATGTAGATTTACGTTTTGGGTCAAATTATATACCAGATGTATTTTGTCAAACAAATATTATAATCAAACATTCATCTCTTAAAACTGCAAACATCAGAATTCATTGTAGTAAAACTACTAACAAAAATGCCAGTGATGCCCGTATTTTAGTTCATATTGGTAAATTATTGTCTACATCAAATGATTGTATTATTGTCATAGTAAGCAATGATAAAATCTTTGAAGAAATCGCAGATAATCAACGCATTTTTCTTATTGGTTATGTTAGTTCCCAAAAACGCGTCCGTTTGAAAAAAACATTCGTACTACAGGCTATGAAAACTTTAGATGAACAACGTAAATTAGAATCCGATAATATATACCTTGCTGATCTATATGAATATTTGAATTATACCTCTATTAGTATACTTAAAGACTATATTAATAAGTTTGTACCTGAAATATATATTGCTTCTAATGATGTAATATATCTTATATAATATCATATACATCATAATCTACCTAGTTTTTACTAGGTCCCCGTCGCCGCCCTATATTCTTAACGTCTTTTTTAAATTTACTTGAATATTTTTTTCTTAAATATTTTTTCATTTTCTTACTAGAAGAATCATCTTCAACATCCAACATCAAGTTCGTTAACAAAACATTTAGTGCATATTCAATACGATCTTTGCTTGATGGCATGCTTGCTTTGTAATTTGCTAAAGGCTTTAGAATGTTAGTTATAAACTGATTTGACACAACTTCTTCAAATCTAGAACTAAAAGCTGCAAAATATTCCGCTCTCATAGCATCCAATTTTGTCTCTATAGATTCTTCAATATCTTCAAATTTTTCTTCGTTATCAGATTTTAGTAAGGGAATATCAACCATTTGAAGTACCATTTCTTCAATTTTCTTAAATTTATTTTCAACCTTTATTAACCATTCTCTTTTCAATTTCTGAAATAATTTTCCATTAGGTTCAAATATTTTTATAAATTTATCTAGTTTGTCTCTTGGAACTGTTGATTTGCCTGCCACATCAGTAAGTTTATTGAATAATTTTAATAACATCAGCCTTATCTTATTATCATCAACCGTGAATAATTCAACTCTTTTTTTAGTATTTTGTCCTATAGTATAAGAAATAAAGGCAGTCAGAAATAAAACCAATATAACAATCTTATTTTCTTTCACTATTTGAAGAAATGTATTTGCTAATTTAGGTAAAGTCATTATATTATAATAAAATAAATTAATCATGTATGACAACACGTGATTTATACTTAAATATACTTGAAAGGGAACCTGATATAGAAGCAATCACTAAATATGGATGTGTTGAACGATTACCAACTAATATATTTTTAAGATTGCAAACACAATTGGAAAATTCACCTGAATATAAATGTATGAATATCATTCCATCTAAAAATATAGTAGAAGGTGTACGCAATATCTATATGAAAGAAATGGGAAATATTGACGGAGGAGGTGTATATCATCACTCAAAACTCATTGCAGCTGGATTTGAGTCTTTTGAACATTTACAACAAGAATTACAATTAGAATATAAACAAATGTTCACAACTTCAATATATACAACAATAAATTGGACACAATCCTTTAATTACAAATATGCAAACTATTATCACCTTGTATCTAAATACCAGCCAGATGATAATGAAACACTTAATAGAATTGCTTTAGCATCTGACACTTGGCGTTCAAATTATACAGAAACATTTGTTCCTGCTTATATTCAATCAGATAACAGACTACCTATATTTAATGAGTTGATTAATAAGTGTATTGAAACATATGATATTACAGATTCAAAATATATAGTATATTCTAATGCTGACATCTTATTTTGCAATGATTTTGAAAAAGATTTGAACAATACTGTTGGATTGAGTAAATGGCCAATGTTTAGTTTTCGCCGGGATTTCCATTCAATTCCTCAATGTCTAGATAAATCTAATATAATGAATAAAGGCAAATGGTTCAGTGGAGTTGATCTGTTTATCATACCAGTTCAATGGTGGAAATCATATAGTCACAAAATGCCACCAATGTATATTGGAAAACCTTATTGGGATCTTGTTCTTCGTCATGTAATTTCAAATAGTAATGAATCAGTTGATTATAAAATAGCAAAACAATGGGACATTCCGGGATTAAATGCTCATATTATTCATAGTAATAATGGATTTCAAAATTCTATTGAAAAAACTCATAATAAAAAAATGGCTATTCAGTATTTCAAATCACATAATATTCCAACAGTATTTATATTTTAATAAGTAATAATATATGATAACATTTGGGGTTGAATTAGAATTATGTGTTAATCTTCCAATAAAAAAATTTGTAAATTTGTTACAATCACAACAAATTAATATCACTTTTTCACATTCAAAAACAGTATCAAAAAATTGGACAGTTATGAAAGATGATAGTGTTTTATGTAGTGGTAAAAATCGCTTTGGTGTTTCTTTGAAAAATATAGAATCAACTGCTACTAATCATACATTAAAAGCTATGTATCCAATTGAAATTGTCAGCCCTGTTTTGATTACATATAAATCATTAAGTAATTTTCTAACAAAATTACATCGTTTGAATGCTATTTACACTATAAATCAAACCCAAGGTTTTCATATACATCTGAGTAACAAATATTTACAATTGCCATTAATTGCAAATGTTTCCTTTGGAACTCAATGGGTTGCAGCTTTTTGTGTTAATTGGGTTGTTTTTGAAAAATTGATTCTTTCTAGACACCATCCAAACAGACTTTCTACTCCACATGCACGTTCTTTAATGGATAACTTAAAATACAACAATAAAATAAAAGAATTTAATAATCTTGATTTATGTAATAATACAATTACATTAAATTATCTCATATCATTATTTAATCCAACTAGAAAAAATTATGGATCTACAAAAATATATCCAAAAGGTAAATATCATAATATCAATCTTTCAAACGGACGCAATAGTGTTGTCAATTTAACAAATTTACAATTAAATAAAGTAAATCGTAAAGGAACTATTGAAATACGCAGTCATGAAGGGACTGTGAATAAACAAAAAATAATGTCATTCGTTAGATTTATGAAAAAGTTTTTCATTGCTAGCTATAATCCTGCGTTAAATACATTTGTGGATGCACGCGTTATTGTTAAAGAAGTCACAGGATATGATTTCACAAAATGTGATATTCATGATTTATCCAAAGCTCTAGATTATTATATCACATAATTTAATGGATAAATATGAAAAACTTCAATTATTCAAATATATATGGAATCGTGCTGATGCTCAAACAAAAGAACAACTAAGATTCCTATTAGAACGTGAAGCTATATCACGTGGTATAATTAAAAATATATATAATCGTCATTAATCATATACTTGTTTTTATATTTCAAAGTAATTTTATTGAATAATGTCCATTGTTTTAATTCTTTTTCAGTAATTTCACCATTTTTAATATGCTCTTTTAATTTTGTTAATCGTACATTTATTGGTTCAGATTTCAACTTTTCATAATATTTATTTACATTTAAAGCAGACTTTAAATTATACGACATAATTCATACTTAATACATATTCTTTAATCTCTTTTCCATGTGCATAATGCTTGTTTCACAATTATGATGTTACCATATTTTTGCAACTCATGACATAAAAATACATGTTCATTATCCTCATTATTCATTGGAATTCCATAATGACATTTATGATATGCATAACTGCGAATTATACAAATACCTCCAAATGCACTATTCACATTTATAAATGACCCAGTTGAGTAGTCAATATTCTTTTTGTTTCTTAATGATTTAAATGCATATACATCATAATATTTATTATTTTCATCAATCCCATATGCACATCCACATACATTATACTCATCATCATCTAATACATTCTTAATCTTAAGTAATGTTTCAATAGAAAAAGTAATATTTGTATCTATTACTATTGCATATTTATTAAAATTATTACATAGATTTTTACAATTATTTCTATATAATACCATATTCTTAATCCTATCTTTGGATGTAACATGATTAAATTTTTTTGTATTTAATTTATCTGATTTAAAAATTCCTTTTTTATTTTTCATAAAATTAGTAACAATCTTAGCTGTTTCATCTACTGAATCATTTTCATATATGTAATATGTAAATTCAAACCCTGCTTTTTCACATTCTTCAAAACATTTAAATGTATCTAATAAAGTATCACTATTATCTCTAACACATAAAAATATATCATACATATATTTCATTGAATAAAATATTATTTTAAGTATGAATAATCATATTAATATAATATTTTCAAAATCCAATGGCTTAACACATGATGCTAATGTATTTGCATCCATATTTATGAAACACAAATACATAGTTCATTTTAATGCCAATTTAGAAATGCATTTTGATATTATTGTATTTTTAGAACATATCCTAGAGAACTACTTGGAAAAATATACTTGTTGTATGTTTGTACCTAATGTTGAATGGCTTACTAATAGTGATACTCACTTACTTTATCACAATCATTTACATACAATTCTATGTAAAACACATCATTCATTTGAAATAATGTCCAAGTTGATTCATTCTAAATCAGTTTATTGTGGAATGACTTCATTACTCCACACAATTGAGAATAAAAAATACCAAAAACGATTTGAATTCTTACATGTTAAAGGTACTTCCATGTATAAAAATACACAAATCTTAATAGATGCATGGCTTAAACACCCAGAATGGCCAATACTACATATTGTTTGTCGAAGTGTTATTGATTTACATAAACCTATTTTTATTAATAATATAATACTGTATCAATACGAATTGTCTAATGAAGAATTATATAAATTGCAAAATACATGTATGGTTCATATATGTCCAAGTTATTGTGAAGGATTTGGACATTATATTAATGAAGGCCGTCTAATGAGTTCTTTAATAATTACAACTAATGCACCACCTATGAATGAACTTGTAAAACATAATAGTGGCTTACTGATAAACCCTATTAAATCTGAAAAAGTTCAATTATTTGGTAATGGATATATTATAGGTATTAAAGAAATAGAAGATATAATGTACAAATTATTAAATATGAATTTTAGAGATATTGATAGTATGCGTAAAAAAGCATTCGATGATTATATAAATGATACTAAAAATTTTGAAAAAACATTATTAAATATTATTAATGAGATTGAGAAAATATATATTTAGGAAAAAACTAATTATAGTAAGTATATAATTGACAAAAATATATAAAATTACAACAATTACTGATGCCTTTGATCACTCTAATTAACTGATTTATTTTTTACAACGACGCAACTTACTCTTTTTAGTACATACATTTCGTGTTTTTCGAGAAACAGTTTTCCATTCATATGTTACTAATTTTCCCCCTCTCTCTATCTCTATAGGTGTTTTCAATTTTTGTCGTCTTAATGAATAGGTTTTCTCTTTAATTCTACCATCAGCATATGTTACTGGGTCTTTTTTACGATCCACTTCTTTAACAGTTATATTCAAAGCACATCTACCACTAATTTTTTTCGTATTACATAAACTACTAAATGCCTTGCGAGCAGCACGTTCATGAGTACCTTTGTATGTTGCGGTTTTGTCAAATTTTGTACTTTCTTTAACACCTTTTTTCTTTTGTGCTGACTTACGTACGTTTGTAACTACAAAATATCTTTCCATTATAATAAACATAACATTTTTTATTTTTGAATGTTTAGATAAAATTTCTCAAATTGTAAAGATCTCTAATAAAACACTGTTTGATAATGTCATTGCTCTTAATCCTAAAAATATTTTTGGAACTTTGGTTTTTAGATTTGGGTTTATACTGCTTACACGTGCAAAATAAAGTGCACTTACTGCTAATAAGGATGCAGCCATGTTAATATTATAAAGTTGTAAATATTTAAATTATTTATTCATCATCATCATCATCACCATCAATAGTTTCACGATGAATCTCATCATTTCTTTGTGGAGTTTGAGGACATTCAACATTATCTGTAGTTTGCTCTGGTGGTTCTTCACCAAATTTTTCCTTCAATGATTCAATCATATCTTTGTTGCTACGACGCATTCTTAAATTGTTATCTTTGCACATCTGACATAACTCTGCACGAGACAGTTTACCATATTTTGATTCATCCACATAACTTGTTGATGGTTTTGTCTTTGGTGTCATTTTCTTATATTCTGTATTTTGCTCACAATTTTCTTTTGCTTTAGATAGAATCTCTGCTTTGAGTGGCTCACATTTCTTGCGTACCTCATCTATATCTAAATTATATTCTTTAGTTATAAACTCAATGTAATTAATTGCTATATAGTCATAAAATTTATCCAATAGTTTCAAATAATATGTATTCATTGCATTTTTCACTTGTAATGCATCCATTCTTGCCTTTGCCCTTATATCATTATTCTCTTTAAGTTATTATATTAAAGATTTAATATTTTTAATAAATAATGAAAATTGGAATTTATGTTATTGGTGAAAGTTTCAGTAATAAATGGTTATTAAATTGGACAAATTTTATAACTAATAGTGTTAAGAGTAATAATTATGAAATTCATTTGCTTAATCATACAGAAATGACTTTTAATAAAGAATTTGAAAATTTTGTAGCAAAAACCGAAAAATTATTATTCTTAACAAATAAAATTATACCCGATTTTACAAAAATTAATAAATTAATAGAACATTCTAATAATGATGCTAACAATAATTCAATGATTTGCGCAAAAATTATTGCTTCTGATATGAATTATATTGATGCAACTAAAAATAATCAACAAATAAGTAATGAAATTGTACAGTTTTGGATAAATGAAAATCCAAATTCAGCTTTACTCCAAGTTGATACAGGTCATTTAAAATGTTCAATAATTAAGTCTGAATTGTTAATAAGTTTTTTAAATAATTATAATGCTAATATGACTATTAAACTTGACGATTTCATACTTAAACTTGCAAAAGTTTATATTGCCGTACATGAACATTGCATATCAGAAACTACTGTTTTTTTATAATTTACTTAAAGACTTCAAATATTTGAAATTATATGTTTAAAAAATTCTGTGCTTCAAATAATTTGTTTACAAAAAATGCATCTACATCTACACATTTATTTATGGATGGAGGAATACTTTCAGTACCTAATGACAAATTAGTCTTATTTTACCATCAATATATTCAATATATTAATCAAGGTGAACAAATATCATTAATCGAAAAATTAGGTCATAATTGTACAATGCGTTTTTTCCTTGATATTGATAATACAAATAATATTGATGATATTCTTACTGCAGCCAACAATATTATGAAAATTACAACACCATATATATATACATCTTCTGATTCAAATGGATTTCATATAATTTATAATGTACAATTCACATGTGATGAATGTATTTCTACTTGCAAACAAATTATTGATATGCTACCTATTCACCGAAAACACTGCATAGATATTTCTGTTTATAAAACCGGTATACGAATGATTTATTCAGATAAATTCACAAATGGTTCATGGCAAAATCGTTGGTATATTCCCATCAAATCATCTATATCTGATAAATTAACTTTAGATGATTTCCGACATAGTATTGTTAGAATATTTACAATCAATACTTCTTTATCATCTACATCTAATTCTCTCACTTTTCATAGTGATATCTTAAAATATTTGACAAAAATTCATCCAAAATATAGTGAAATTTCTTCTATTAAAATAAAATCATTCAATAATGGTATTAAATGTTTATCAGTAGATTCTAAGTTCTGTACAAATATCAATGATGAACACAAAAATAATCATGTTTATTTTGTAATCAATTCACATAATGAACTTTATCAAAAATGTTTTAGTCATAATTATAAAATATCTGGGAGAATACATTGCTATTGTCATCAATATAAAAGTAAACCTATACAATTGCCCAAATTATTAGACGTTCATTCATCATAATTCATTCATTTTCTTTTTTTACGACGATACTTTGCTAATCCTAATTTTTTTACTGTGTTAAATGCAGCTTTGCAGTTTTTTTTAGCATCTGTCCATGCATTATTATTTTCATTTTCACTTTCATCTTTCACAGATTTCACAGATTTCACTTTCATTTTTAATTTCTTTTTTATTAGATTTTTTTTTGTTGGAACATTTTTACTTTGTTTAAATTTAATACTTGAAACCTTTTTTTTCATTCTATCTTTTCGTGCCTCTTTTACAAGTTTTTCTGGTGTTTTAGCATTTCTACCTGCATACCAATTACTTCTAATTACATCAATCACATTATCATCATTTATATTATAAATTCCCGCAGTTATCATTAGTTTTATTTTATTTTTTTTAGACATATCTTGTGTAAAATAATTTTCCATATGATTCATTGAAAAATTAGGACTTGTTCTATTAGATTCTAGCCCTAATTCACGCATTAGTTTCATTTTTGATAAAGGTGACATCGGTGACATTAAAGTATATTAAGAATTAAATCCTTGCAAATGGTAAATGGGTGTTCTATGTTGGGAAAATCTTGATTATCAAATACTCAATAATCTATCCGGATCAACTCGCACTAATCAAATAATGGCTCTAATGGGTCCATCCGGTTCTGGCAAGTCTACAATGTTAAACGCAATATATTATAATTTATTATACTATCAAAATGTAACATTGAATGGACGACAAATTAATAAAAAAGAAATCTCATATGTATTTCAACATGAATATGTTATGGATACTTTAACTGTATATGAAACATTAGAATTTAATTGTAGAATGAGACGCAGAATTAAAGAAGAAATGCTAGAGATTATTCGCATGGTTAAGTTTGAAACACTTTTGGATCAACGTGTAAATACATTATCAACTGGTGAAATAAAGCGTTTAAGTATTGCAGTTGAATTGGCAAACGCCAACCCTGTATTTATATTGGATGAACCAACAACCTCATTAGACTCTCTCTTGGCAAGTAGTATTATGGATGTCTTACATTCTATAAAATCTGATAAAATTATCATATGTAGCATACATCAACCATCATTAGATATATTTCTCGCATTTGATAATGTATACTTTATTCATAAAGGTTCATTGTATTATAATGGAGATCCAAATGGTATTGTCGATCACTGTATAGAACAAGGTATCAAATGCCCAATGTATACAAATCCTGCAGACTTTTTAATAGACCAAATTAGTAGTGAGAAAATCGGTCAATATCATGTGCAAAATGTTGTTGTCATAATGGATGATGATAAATCTGAGTATATCCGAAAAAAACGTATATTATTGTTACTAGAATACTTTTATATATTCAAACGCTCATTTCGTGATGCCTATCGACAGCCAATTATAACTAAATCACGAATATTACAAGCAATCATTTCTGGATTTATTGTAGGAACATTATATTATGATCTAGATAATAGTCAGCTTGCAATTCAAAACAAAAATGGCTGTGTGTTTTTCATCATTGTAAATCAAATGATGAGCATCTTTTTCAGCGTCATCCAAAGTTTTCCTTTACAATTAAAAACATTTCAACAAGAATACAGCAAACGTTTATATCGCATTGGTCCATATTATTGGGGTAAAACAACTGCTGACTTGCCAGTACAACTGTTTATCATATGTTTATTTTCAGCAATCGCATTACCATTAACTAATTTATGTCCTTCACCTAAACATAATGTACTTTTTGTCGGTTATCTTTTATTAACAAGTAATGTATTCTCATCATTTGGATATTTCATTTCTACTATGGCAGATGACCCAACAGTGGTTATGATTATTGGTAATATGTTGATATTACCTGCAATGCTTGTTGGTGGATTTTTCATCAATAATGATAGTGTTCCAGATTATTATATTGCATTAGAAAATATAAGTACCTTTAATTATGCCTTTCAAGCATTGATAAAAACCGTATATTATGATGAACAGTTAAATTGTGATAGTGATAATGTTTGTACATTCACTTCTGGAAACGATGTATTGGATTATCTTGGTGTTGAGTTGTCATTTAAAGATTATGCATTTATATTGCTTGGTCAAGCATTGATATTACGTGCATTAGGACATTTAACATTATATATACGTTATAAAGCTATTCCTACTTGTAAATCTTGTTGTTTATGTATCACTCAATTATATAATACATTCGGCACTATTAAAGCAATCATCCGTGCACAAATTGCATAACTCACAATTTACTCCTATCTCACCAGGTAAATGATTATGATACTTCACAATTTTACATTCATTAAATTTATAATTCAAATGTTTCTTGCATGTTTTCTTATTGTTATATAACGCAACCTTATTGCAATATTTTCCTTCACATTTCGCTTGACATCTGGGTTTTATATCTCTTATCGCATTTCTTAATTCTTTTCTTACACATTCCTCAAATAATACTAAATATTCTTCCATTGATTTAATATTTTTTTCAGTCTTTAGGTAAAATAAAAAAATTGTTTTATTACATATATGGCATTAAATAATAAATCACCTCCTGGAACACCAGTTCGTGCAATAGGATATAGAAACCCATCTAATTTAAAAAAAAATATGTATGCATTATCAGCTAGCTTTGCAAGTTATATTCTCCGTTATTATCAAAATGGAGTGATGACACCAAAAGAACTTTATGATATGTATCGTTATAGCTTTGACATGAGAGAGATCGAAAACAAAATAAGAACAATCGAATATGATGAACCACCACGACTATACAAAAACAAAAACAACCCTATGAGTTTTAACACCTTTAAAACAATGTTTATTCAAGATGCTATTCTAAGACCAAGACCACATTCAGCAAATGCATCAAG
>MDTC01188497.1_pt1 | contig 42805 bp, 25 predicted proteins | sample 811181 | NCBI WGS metagenome assembly MDTC01 (sample SAMN05326644, study PRJNA326480) | marine metagenome | isolation source: seawater | place: Pacific Ocean: North | collected 2011 | reverse complement strand
GCGACGGAAACGTGTTGGATGAATGCGGAGTTTGTGGTGGAAACGGCATCGCCGATGGCGCATGCGACTGCGACGGAAACGTATTGGATGAATGCGGAGTTTGTGGCGGAAACGGCATTGCCGATGGCGCGTGTGACTGCGACGGAAACGTATTGGACGAATGTGGAGTTTGTGGAGGAGATGGAATCGCTGAAGGCGCGTGTGACTGCGACGGAACACTCCCAGCATCTGGCTATGACTGCGATGGTGTTTGTTTGAATGATACAGATGCTGATGGCACCTGTGACGAATTTGAAATTGCGGGTTGCACGGATGAAACAGCAACGAACTACAATCCTGAAGCAACAGATGACGATGGGACTTGTACTTCTTTGACATTAGCTCTTGCACTCCAAGGAATCCTTGATTTTACTGTCCCTGAAGGTGGTAGCAATGGTAAAGCAATCCATGTGGTTGCTTCAGCAGATATTGCCGATCTCAGTTCATTCGGAATCGGTGTTGCCAACAATGGTGGAGGCACAGACGGAGAAGAATACACATTCCCTGTGGCTTCTGTGAGCGAGGGTGATGATATTTTAGTGGTGCGTTCGGAAGAAGCAATGTCGGCCTACTTTGCCGGTTGTTATGCTGAATTCGAGCACGTGTTTATGGGCAATTCGGGCATCAGCCAGAATGGTGATGATGCCATTGAGTTGTTCGAATTATCAACGGTTATTGAGACATTTGGTGATGTTGATGTCGACGGTTCCGGCCAGGAGTGGGAATATGTTGACACTTGGGCCTACAAAGTAGACGGTGTTTGGACATATGGAGCGTTGAACTGCACTGATGGCACTCAAACGACATATGAGTCTGATTGTCCATATCCTTTGTGCCCTGCACTTCCAGAAGGTTGCACAGATGAAACTGCATGCAATTATGACAATGAGGCAATTTTGGACGACGGTTCTTGCTTGCAATTGGATGAGTGCGGTGTTTGCGGCGGCAGCGGGATAGCTGAAGGTGCATGCGATTGTGATGGAAACGGTCCTGCAGAAGGATATGATTGCGAAGGCACATGCTTGAACGACGTGGATGGTGACGGTACTTGTGACGAATTCGAACAAGGTGGTTGCACGGATCCAATGGCTTGCAATTACGATGCTGAAGCTTCAGAAGAAAACGGAACGTGTCAATACACAGATGAATGTGGAGTTTGCGGAGGCGACGGCATTGCCGAAGGCGCTTGCGACTGCGATGGTACATTGCCTGATGAAGGTTATGATTGCAATGGCGTCTGCTTAAATGATGCAGATGGTGACCAAGTTTGTGACGAATTTGAAATTGGGGGTTGCACGGATGCTGAGGCGCCCAATTACAACTCAGAAGCTACAGATGATGATGGCTCCTGCGCTTCCTTGACTTATGCCCTTGCGCTGCAAGGCATCATCGATTTCACAGTTCCTTCCGGAGGAAGCAATGGTAAAGCGATTCATGTGGTTGCATCTGCTGACATAGCAGACCTCAGCTCTTTTGGAATTGGTGTTGCTAACAATGGTGGTGGAACCGATGGAGAAGAGTATACATTCCCAGCAGCATCTGTAAGTGCTGGTGACGACATTTTGGTCGTGCGCTCAGAAGAGGCCATGGCGGCTTACTTTGCTGATTGCTACTCTGAATTTGAGTATGTATTCCTCGGTAACAGCGGAATCAGCCAAAACGGTGATGATGCAATCGAGTTGTTCGAATACACAGTGGTCATTGAGACTTTCGGCGACATCGATGTTGATGGGTCTGGTGAAGAATGGGAGTACCTTGATTCTTGGGCTTACAAAGTTGACGGTGTCTGGACGTATGGAGGTGTAAACTGTACGGATGGCACGCAAACGACTTACGATTCTGATTGCCCGTATCCGTTGTGCCCATTGACTATTTTGGGTTGTATGGATGCTACGGCTTGCAACTATGATATGGACGCCACGGAAGACGACGGCTCTTGCGCACAACTGGACGAATGTGGAGTTTGTGGTGGTGATGGCATCGCCGAAGGCGCGTGTGACTGCGACGGAAACGTATTGGATGAATGTGGAGTTTGTGGCGGAAACGGCATTCCGGAAGGAGCTTGTGATTGTGATGGAAACGTATTAGATGCATGCGGTGTTTGCGGAGGAGAAGGCATCCCAGAAGGAGATTGTGATTGCGATGGGAACGTTGCAGACGAGTGCGGTGAGTGTGGTGGCGATGGCATTGCAGAAGGAGCATGCGATTGCGATGGTACATTGCCTGCCGATGGCTATGATTGCGATGGTGTTTGCTTGAACGACACTGATGGCGATGGCACTTGCGATGAATTTGAAATTGCGGGTTGTACGGACGAGATGGCTTGCAACTATGATGCGTCAGCTACAGATGACGATGGTTCGTGCGCAATTCTCGATGAGTGCGATGTTTGTGGTGGTGAAGGCATTGCAGATGGTGCTTGTGACTGCGATGGAAATGGTCCTGAGGCAGGTTACGATTGCGAAGGCGTTTGCGTGAGCGATGCCGACGGCGACGGTACATGCGATGAATTTGAAGTTGCAGGTTGCACGGATGAGACCGCTTGTAACTACAACGCCGACGCAACAGAAGAAGATAATTCATGTGCAGAAGTTGACGAGTGCGGTGTCTGCGGAGGAACTGGAATTCTCGAGGGAGCTTGTGATTGCGAAGGTAATTTGCCGGCATTCGCTTATGACTGCGACGGCAACTGCTTGTCTGACGAGGACGGAGACGGAATTTGTGATGAATTGGAGTTTCCAGGCTGCCTCGATCCGGGAGCATCCAACTATGATGCATCAGCCACTTACGATGATGGCTCATGTGAATATGCAGGTTGTACGATTTCGAGTGCCTGTAACTACGACCCCTCATGGGATGTGTTGGATGCAGACGCATGCGACTTTGAAAGTTGCGTAGGCTGCACAAATCCAATTGCATGTAACTATGAGGAGGACAATACCACCGAAAATGGTTCTTGCGTTTATGCTTCGGCAGGATATGATTGCGATGGAGTTTGCTTGAACGATGCGGATGGCGATGAAATCTGCGACGATCAGGAAATCGCTGGTTGCGACGATGCAACAGCTTGCAACTTTGATTCAGCGGCAACGGACAACGATGGTTCATGCGATTATGCAGACGCTGGATATGATTGCGATGGAGCTTGCTTGAACGATGTCGACGGTGATGGAACTTGCGATGAGTTTGAAGTCGCTGGTTGCACTGAAGAAGGCGCCTGTAACTACAGCGCATCTGCAACAGACGACAATGACTCCTGCACTTATGCCGAATCGGGATATGACTGCGCAGGCGACTGCTTGGTCGATTCTGACGGCGACGGAACATGCGATCAGTTTGAAGTCTTTGGTTGTACGGATCCAAATGCTGCGAACTTTGACGGAGACAATACAGAGGAAAATGGCTCATGCCAATACCCTGGCTGCACCCTCTCAAACGCTTGCAACTTTGATTCGACGGCCAATGCGAATGACGGCAGCTGTGAATTCCAATCGTGCTTGGGTTGCACTGATGCATCTGCGTGCAACTTTGATGCGACCGCATCAGGGGATGATGGGTCTTGCATTGCTGCTGAGGCAGGTTATGATTGTGATGGCAACTGCTTGAACGACTCTGATGGCGATGACGTTTGCGACGAATTTGAAATCGCAGGTTGCCAAGATCAATCTGCATGCAATTACGATGAGGACGCGACAGACAGCGACCCGAGTGCTTGTGACTTTAGCTGCTATGGTTGCATGGCTACCAACGCATGCAACTTCGATCCAACAGCCACCCTTCAGCCGGATGGTGCTTGTGAGTATGAAGCTTGCGTAGGATGCACAAACGATGCAGCGTGCAACTTTGACCCAGCCGCCTTGATTAGCGCGCCAGGAAGCTGCGAGTATCCAGTGAATTCATTCGTTGATTGCTCAGGTGCTTGCGTCAATGATTCGGATGAAGATGGAGTGTGCGACGAGCAAGAGATCTTTGGATGTACGGACGAGAATGCGCCAAACTATGAGGCATTTGCGACGGAGAACGATGGCTCTTGTCAAGTAGGTGGATGCATAATTCCATCGCCAAACTTTTCTTGTAACTTCGATCCCGAAGCGGATTATCTGATTTTCTCGATGTGTGTGAACCCACCATGCTCATCCACAGGCGGATCTCCAATTCCTGGGGCAATTTTGGTTCCAGGTTGTACGGACATGTTTGCCTGTAACTACGATCCGGCAGCAACAGAAGACGATGGTTCTTGTGATTACCTCGCATGTCTGGGTTGCACGGATACGGAAGCTTGTAACTACGATGAAGATGCGATCTACAATGATGGTTCTTGTGATTATGTGACCTGCGCTGTGAGCGGTTGCACCAATGTGAATGCCTGCAACTTTAACTCAGAAGCTACTTCGGAGGATGGATCTTGTGAGTATACATCTTGCACGGGCTGCACCGATGAAACTGCAGACAACTATGACGAGTCAGCAACGACAGACAATGGTTCTTGCTTGTTCTCTGGATGTACGTTCCCGAACGCCTGTAACTATGATGCAACAGCTAACTTTTTCGACGCGAGTTGCGAATACACTTCATGCGTAGGATGCATGGACTCAACGGCTTGTACTTACGATCCAGCGGCTACTATTTCCAATGCGAGCCAATGCGATTATGCAGATGAGTTTTACAGCTGCGAAGGTGCTTGTTTGAATGACAATGATAGCGATGGTACATGCGATGAACTCGAAGTCGCTGGATGCACGGACGCTCAGGCTTCCAATTATGATGAAAACGCAACGGATGAGGATGGTTCTTGTGCTTACCCAGTTCCAGGTTGCACACTGGCATCAGCATGCAATTACGATTCTGCTGCGACTGAAAACGATGGCTCATGCGAGTTCACCTCATGCGTTGGATGTTTAGACGGTGCTGCTTGTAATTTTGATGCAGAAGCCCTCTATAACGATCAATCAGCATGTGAATTCCCGTTGTTCTACTACGATTGCGACGGCAACTGCCTGAGTGATGTTGATGGTGACGGCATTTGCGACGAAACGGACAACTGCAGTAACGCAACGGCTTGTAACTATGACGATGCTTTCAACCTGCCTTGCGCAGAAGTTGATGCTTGCGGAGTTTGCGGTGGAGACGGCGTTGATACAGATGGTGACGGCATTTGCGATAGTGAAGAAATTTTTGGTTGCGATGCCCTTGATGCTTGCAACTACGACAGTGCTGCAACTGAAAATGATGGGTCATGCTCATATTGCGGTTGCCCTGCAACAGATGCCAACTTTGACGGCTACGAAGTAATTGTAGAGCCTCACATGGTGCATACGTCGGGAGAACTGAACGGTTTGACTACTTACCGGTTGTACCTTGAAACAGACGGATCGGAAGATTTGGTAACGTCCTTCACCGGAAATGGAGAATGGGGGCTTGAGCTCAACACCACCAGCTCATTCTACCAGCACTTCGCAGGTGGATGGTCAGCGGTGGGACAGAACCCTGCTTTGATGGGGCAATTCCCGAATCTGATTTACGATTCGTACGTCACTGTTCAATTGGACGGTCCGGCTAGTTTGTCGTCGAATGAGATCAATCCAATTTCTTTGCCGGGTTCATGGGTAAGTGAATTTGAAAGCGGACAAAACATCATGATCAATGACTTCATTGGAAGTGGTTGGTACGTGACTCCTGACGGATCGAATACTGCTGTAGATGGAAATAACCGCATGCTATTTGCTCAGTTGACGACCGACGGAATCATTTCAGGTCAGTTCAGAGCACAGGTATTCCCAATGGGAGATAACATCAACGACGAACGAGTCGACCTAAGCTTTTCGCAGCCACTTTGCGGATGCACTGATGAATCGGCATGTAACTATACTGTTGGAGCTGTTGAAGATGACGGATCTTGTGTGTTCGACACTGGAGTCACAGATTGTTCTGGAGAATGTTACAATGATACAGACGGTGATGGCATTTGCGATGAGAATGAAGTTGCCGGTTGCACCGATGCCACTGCTGCCAACTATGAAGGTTCAGCGACAGATGACGACGGATCCTGCGAATATCCCACACTCGGATGTACAGATGAGTTTGCGTGTAACTATGATGCAGAAGCGACAGAGGACAACGGGTCATGTGAGTATCCAGCATCATTCGCCGTGGATTGTGACGGCAATTGCTTAATCGATACGGACGGTGACGGCATATGTAACCAAGATGAAATCCTAGGCTGCACATTTGCGAACGCCTGTAACTTCCAGCAGGAAGCGACAGAGGAAAACGGTTCGTGCATCTTCGCTGCTGAAGGTTATGATTGCGATGGCAATTGCCTCGCCGATGCCGATGGCGACGGAGTGTGTGATCAATTTGAAGTGTTTGGATGTACCGACGCGGTTGCGTGCAACTACGACATGGACAATACAGAAGAAGATGGTTCCTGTGATTACTGCTCATGTGGTGATCCTGCGAGTAACTATTCGATTACTGTTGAGGAGTACGCTGTTGATGGAATTGCAGGTATGACGACGTATCGTTTCTATGTTGACATGGAAAATCCAACGGATTTCTTGAGTGCGATGTATGGAACTGCTGCTAATCCGCTTTCTGTAATGACCAGCGATGGATTCTACAATGATGACTTTGCTTCAGGGTCCACAGCGGACGGAATAAACAGCGCCTTCTTTACCATTTTCCCAGAACTGGAGTACGATAGTTGGGTGACGATTGGCATTGACAACGCTCCCCAAGGGTCGGAAGTAGCCATTGGCACAGTGGAGAGCGAAGGTCAGCCGTGGATTGGTGCCTTTAATGCCACTTCCGAGACGAGTGGCCAGGATATCTTAATTGACCACCTCAGTTTGTTTGGCGGTGCTTGGTACGTAACGAACGGATCTGCCAACGGGTTGCCAGATGAAGACAATCAGCGTGTTTTGTTCATGCAATTGACCACTTCAGGTTCAATTTCAGGAACGGTCAATGCTCAGATTTTCCCTGACGGAAATGGTGATAACGAACTATTTAAAACATTCTCTTTTGACGGCACAGGTACTTTCTCTGCTGACAACGAGTCTGAGAATGGTTTAGGTAATTCATGTGGTTGCACCGATGATCAAGCGGATAACTTCGACTTTGAAGCGACTTATGATGATGGCAATTGCCTCTACTATGGTTGCACCGAAGCAGGAGCCTGCAACTACGATGTGGGTGCAAACACCGAAGATGGTTCTTGCTTTTATGCTTCCACAGGATATGACTGTGAAGGAGTTTGCTTGAATGATGCGGACGGAGATGGAGTTTGTGACGAGTTTGAGATCAGCGGTTGCATTGACCCAATGGCTTGTAACTACAACGCAGCTTCGACGGAATCAAGTGAATGCACATACACAGACGGTTTTTGCGAATCCTGCTCAGGTGAAACGGATGGCACAGGAACAGTTGTTGACAACGATGCCGACAATGATGGAATCTGCGATGCTGATGAAATTGAAGGATGCCAGGACGATACGGCATGTAACTTCTTGCCCACAGCAACAAATGATGATGGAAGCTGTGAGTACTGCTCATGCCAAGGTAACACAGCATCTGAGGAGGGCTATGGTGTAATCGTTAATCCAGTAGTCGTTCACACAGAAGGTGATTTGGCCGGAATGACAACCTATGAGGTTTTCTTGACTACACCGAATGCTGGCGACTTGGTCACGGCGTTGATTGGAGATAATAACTTCGCGCTCAATTTAGCGAGTTCGACGTCATTTTACCAGCATCCGGAAGGAGGTGTGACTCCCGAATTCATATCAGACATGATGATCGATGCAATGCCAAACTTGGCTTACGATTCATATGTAACGGTTGGTTTGGATGGTCCGGCATCTGATGCGGGTGAAGCGAATGCTGGAGTCATACCAGGGCCGTGGTCTTCTGAATTTGAGGCAGGTGGACCTGTGATCATTGAAGACGAACTCGGTGGAGGTTGGTATGTAGTGCCTTCTGCTAGCAACGCAGAAGTCGGTGCGGACCTTCGAATCCTCGTTGCACAATTGACAACGGACGGACAGATTTCGGGTTCATTCCGAGCGCAAGTCTTCCCGAATGGAAACAACGAAGATGATGACCGAGTGGACATCACGTTCATGGATGCAATCTGCGGTTGCAACGACCCAGAGGCTCTGAACTTCGATCCAATGGCCAACTTCTTGGTGGAAGGGTCCTGCGATTTCCCGATCTACGGATGTGTGGATGAGATGGCTTGCAATTTTGACGATGGTGCGACTACCGACGATGGCTCGTGTGTGTATTCAGATGGAATTACGGATTGCGACGGCAACTGCATCAACGATGCAGACGGCGACTTTGTATGTGATGAAAATGAGGTTGAGGGGTGCTTGAATCCAAATGCATGCAATTATGTGGATCCATCGCTTGTGACTGAGCTCGTGGAATGTCTCTTTGCTGAGACAGGATACGATTGCGACGGAAACTGCCTCGTGGATTCGGATGCAGATGGTATTTGCGATGAATTTGAAATTCCAGGTTGCCTCGACGTTGCTGCTTGTAACTATGTAGCGGATGCAACGGATGAAATTGAATGTGTTTATGAAATTGAAGGTTATGATTGCGATGGCAATTGCCTAGTGGATACAGACGGAGACGGTGTTTGCGACGCATTCGAGGTTTCTGGATGTACTGATTCCGCAGCATGCAACTATGATGTAGCGAATACAGATGAAGACGGGTCATGTGACTTCTGTTCATGTGGTGATCCATTCAGTGGATACACCTTGCAGGTCGAAGAGCATGCATTTGATGGGATACCCGGCATGACAACATACCGATTCTACATCGGAATGGAGTCGAACGATGACTTCTTGAGCGCCATTTATGGAAGCCTCCAGAATCCTATGTCGTTGAGCACTTCAGATGGTTTCTACAACGACGCTTTTGCGAGTGGTGCGACAGCTGAAGGCTTGAATGCCTCCTTGTTCGGATTGTTCCCAACGTTGGAATTCGATAGTTGGGTAACGATTGGCGTCGAGTCCGCTGCAGTTGCTCCAGAAGTTTCAACGGGCACTGTTGAAAGTCAGTTCCAGCCATGGATTAGTTCATTCGTTGCAGGTTCTGATACCGATGGAAACGACTTCGTCATCGACGATTGGACAGGAGGTGCTTGGTTCTTAACCAACGGAGCGCCAAATGGCTTGCCTGATGCTGAGAACCAACGCGTACTGATTATGCAGATGACCACTTCCGGATCATTTGATGGTACATTGAACGCTCAAATCTTCCGTGGAGGCGATGGCTCCGATGACATCTTCAAGACGTTCTCCTTCGATGGTGTAGGAACTTTCAATGCCAATGGAGAGTCGGTTTCAGGCTCAGGCAATGCCTGCGGATGTACGGATCCAGAAGCGTCGAATTACGATGAAGATGCGGCATACGAAAACGATACGTGCTTATATCCAGGCTGCACTGATGTTGAGGCTTGTAACTACGAAGCTGATGCAAACACAGACGACAACTCTTGCAATTATGCAGCTGAAGGATACGACTGCGACGGTGCATGCTTGAACGACACTGATGGTGATGGAGTTTGCGACGAATTTGAAATCGCAGGTTGCCAGGATGCCGTTGCGTGCAATTACAATGCAGAGGCTACAGACGAAGACGGATCATGTACGTATGCCGATGAGGGCTATGACTGCGATGGCAACTGCCTCGAAGACATGGACGGAGACGGTGTATGTGATGCGTTCGAAATTGCTGGTTGTCAAGATGAATCAGCGTGCAACTACGCTGCAGATGCTACTGATGACGACGGCTCTTGCGAGTATGCAGATGCTGGTTATGATTGCGACGGTGTTTGTTTGAATGATGCAGATGCTGATGGTATTTGTGACGAGTTTGAGATTGCCGGCTGTCAAGATGCAGCGGCCTGCAACTTCAATCCGGACGCTACTGACGAAGACGGATCTTGCAGCTACGCTGACGAAGGCTATGACTGCGATGGCAACTGCCTCGAAGACATGGATGGAGATGGGGTTTGTGATCCATTCGAAATCTCAGGTTGCCAAGATGCAACAGCTTGCAACTACAATGCAGAAGCTACAGACGAAGATGGTTCTTGCACCTATGCCGACGAGGGCTATGACTGCGATGGCAATTGCCTCGAAGACATGGACGGAGACGGTGTTTGTGATGCATTCGAAATTGCTGGTTGTCAAGACGAATCAGCATGCAACTACTCTTCAGAGGCTACGGATGACGACGGCTCTTGCGAGTATGCAGCTGCCGGTTACGATTGCGATGGTGTTTGCTTGAGTGATGCTGACGGCGATGGAGTTTGTGACGAGTTCGAAATTGCAGGTTGCCAGGATGAGACGGCATGTAATTTCAACGCCGATGCCACCGACGCGGACGGTTCTTGCACATACGCAGCTGCGGGCTACGATTGTGATGGTAACTGTCTAGCCGACGCTGACGGGGATGGAGTTTGCGACGAGTTCGAAGTGGCTGGGTGTCAAGACGACATGGCTTGCAACTTTGATGAGAACGCGACAGATGCTGACGGATCATGCGCATATGCTGACGAAGGATATGATTGCGATGGCAATTGCCTCGAAGACATGGACGGAGATGGAGTATGTGATCCGTTTGAAATCGCTGGCTGCCAAGACGACATGGCTTGCAACTACAATGCCGAAGCTACCGATGATGACGGCTCATGCACTTATGCTGATGCTGGTTATGACTGCGAAGGCAACTGCCTAGCAGATGCTGACGGAGATGGTGTTTGTGACGATTTTGAAATTGAGGGTTGTGTCTACATGAACGCTGCAAACTTCGATGCTTCAGCCACCGATGATGACGGAAGTTGTGCATTCGAAGGATGTCAGAATGATGATTTTGCAAACTTCAATAGCTATGCGAACGCTGATGGCGAATGCAGCGATGCACCTGTAAGCGCTGACTTCAATGGAGATGGCGTGGTGCAGAACCAAGATCTCTTGGACTTCCTGTTGGCCTACGGTCAGTCAGGTCCTGTCTGGGGTGGTGTCGACTGGGTGCAGGAGGCTTGTAACATTGAGCCAATTCCTTTGGAAGACCTATACATACCTGTGGACTACTGTGGATCTGAAGATCCCGCTCCGCTTTGTGAAATGATTGGTTGCACATACCCAGAAGCTAGTAACTACGACGCCGATGCGACCGTTGAGAGCGGAGATTGCGTTTGGACAGGTTGCACAGATGCTGATGCGCTCAACTACAATTCAATCGCCAATTTGGATGATGACACATGCAATTACCAGGTATGTCCTGACTTTAACAACGATGGACAGGTGCAAGCGCAAGATCTATTGAACTTCTTGCTTGCTTGGGGTATGACTTATTAATCCAGCATAGACTGCGAAAAGCGGGTCGCCTTTCTTCGGATTGGCGGCCTGTTTTGTTTTGTGGCAAATTTCGTAATGACTAGATTTAGCGAAAAATTTGAAAATGCGAGCAGTAATCTTCTCTTCCTTAGCAGTGATATTTTGTAGCCTGGTTGCCTTAAATCTGAAAGCACAAAATTATTTGCATCAAGTGATTGTCCTCAACGAAGGTTGGTCTGATTGGCAAACTGGAGAAGTCATTGAGCCGGCGACTATGGCCATGTATGATCCAGGACTGGCAACGTATGCGGTGGTCGATACCATTGAAGATGCGGGTTTTGTTTCAGATGCTTTAATTTTTAATGAAAAGATTTATGTTGCCGCTGATGGAGCACTTTTGAAGTACGATGCCAATTCATACGAATTGCTCCAATCTGAGAACATTGTGGGCATTCGAAAAATGGTCCTGCACAACAGCTTGATTTACATCACCCGAGGAGATGTTGATGATCAAGGGGTTAGTTTGGAGTTGGATTCGTACTTCCAATGGTATGATGCTGAAACGCTTGAGTTGGTGGGTGAGTTGACAGTCTACGAGAATGGCCCTCAGTTCGCTACAGAAGGCATTGCTTTAGCTGGAGAACGAATTTATTTTGCCATCAACAATGCCTTTGATTGGGGCAATGAAGTGGGATTTCTTGGCGCTTATGACATTATAGGGGATGAATATGCTCAATGGGACTTGGGTGATAACGGCATCAATCCTTATCACGTTTTCGAGGTTGGTGGAACTGTTGTAAGCGTCAATAACAGGGATTACGGATCGACCTCGCTGAGTGGCCTCAACGTGGACGAAGATTTGGTTGAAACAATCGAGGTATCGGAAGCCAACGCGGGCTGCCTCGCTGCTGTAGCCGTTGACTCAGAGCTGCGTTATCAAATCACCGGTGAAACAGTCATTCGACAAAGCAATGCTCAGGACCTCTCAAGCTCCACTGCTTGGATTTCTGATTGTCCTTCTTACTATGGAATGGCAATTGATGAGATCTCAGGTGAGGTCTATGGCTCCGTGACAGATTACAGCACGTATGGATTGATGGAGATTCGAACTTCAACCGGTCAGTTGGTCAGTCAGTTTGACTGCGGAGTGAGTCCTGGTGTTATTTGTATGGATGTACGAACCATTTCAGGGATAGTGAGCGATTTGCAGCAAAGTTCGGTGGCAGGTGCGACCGAACAGCAATTTGATGTTTCAGGCCGGGCGATGCCGTTAGGTCCTATTGATGGAATCATGCTGGACGGTCGAGGCCGCAAAGTGATTTCTTTGAATCGAAACTAAGTCCCCACAAACGAGGCCTATACAAGAAACAGGAGGAAAGCTAAACCTCCACCAAGGGTTAGTTTTTGCCATGCAGAAACAGAGTCAATTCGTTTGCGAAACAACTGAACAGTGGCTCCGAGAAAAGGTATCAAAAAGATAAGGCTCTCCGTACCAAGGTTGAATTGCAGTGAAGCCAGAATGCCCGCACTGATGAGCATTGGCCAAGCGCAAAGGTGTGAGATTTTGAGAAAACGCACGGAACGTTCTCGTCCCCAGCGCACGGGAATGGTGTCATAACCGGAATCAGCGTCGCCCACTATATCCTGTAGATCTTTTGTGACTTCTCTTAAGAATGTAATGACCAGACTGAGCAAGGCGTACGTAACCAAGCCTTTTCCGGCAGGCTCATGAAGGATCTCGTGCCAGGCGCTGAAGTTGAACGCTCCAAGCGTGCACCAGAGGGGGAGTTGACCAACAATCAACGATACGATGACGTTACCTCGAAGAAATCGCCTTTTGAACATCGGGGAATAAAGCCATAGCAAACCAGCGACAACAGCAGACCACACAAAGGGAGTCGGCGTTCTCCAATTGATCGAAATTGCAAGTGCCATGGACATCGCTGCTCCAACCATGAAATGATGAACTAGCAATGCGGTTCTGCGACTTACGACGCGTCCTACTAGTGCTCGTCTTGGCTTATTGACCAGATCTTCTGCGACATCGAAATAATCATTGATAACATTGCCACTTGCGGCGAGTAACATCATGATTATCATTGGAATTAAGAAGTCTAACTCAAGTAATTTATAAGATCCTGGTTTGATCCAGGCCATGCGAATGAGCATCATGCTAATACCAACCATGAGCACATTCCAGGGGCGCGTGATTCTTACACAGGCCCAAAAAGGCGACGTGGTGATTGGAATGGTATGCTTCGATTGTTCAGCCATTTGAGGCATCTATCAATTGACCAACGATGGAGTTTGAATCTTCGGGGTCTGGTCTGTGCAATGCATAATTGAAGCCAGAATGGATGGCATGGCCTCCTACAGATCCATCTTTTCCGAGGGCGAGATATCCCACTTGCAGATTTTCAACAGGCATTGCCTTCATAATGCGATGAACAGCTTCTTCGCAAGCCTCTTGGGCTTTAGCTCCTTGCCTCATCAATTCGACGACGAGGAACGAACCGACCGTTTTCATCACAGCTTCGCCAAGACCGGTGGCTGTGGCGCCTCCAATGGCACCATCCACATACAAGCCTGCGCCAATGATGGGACTGTCTCCCACGCGACCGTGCATTTTGAAGGCTACACCACTTGTTGTGCAGCCGCCAGCGAGTCTACCTTTTTGGTCCAATGCAAGCAGTCCAATGGTATCGTGATTTTCGATGTTAATTTTCGGCGCGTAATTGGATTCGACCCGCCATTTTTTCCAAGCCTTTTTAGAGGCCTCTGTTAAAAGCGGCGAATTGGGCATGTTGAGTTCTCTCGCGTACTGTTCAGCACCTGCACCTGCCAGCATAACGTGCGGTGTGTTCTCCATGACTTTTCGAGCCAAGGAGAGGGGATGGGCTACGTTTTGAACGAAACAAACGCTCCCTGCATTTTGCATGTGATCCATGATGCAGGCATCCAATGTGACGAATCCATCGCGATCAGGCAATCCACCTAATCCAACGCTTTGTCCTGTGGAATCGGCTTCTACAATCCGCGCACCGGCTTCAATCATATCCAGCGCTGTGCCGCCATTTGCAAGGGACTCGAAGCCAGCTTCATTTGCCGGCATTCCATGATTCCAAGTGGATACCATTGTCGGCGCACCACTGGACTCTTGACTTTGGTTTGTGGTAGCATACTCCTTCCGATTTGACCGAGCCAGTGCTTGTTGCCAGCTGAATCCAACACCCACACCTGCTGCGATCGCTGTAGCTCGTCGCAGGAAATTTCTTCTATCCACGCTCATCCATCGAAAATCGCACAAAAATCGAGAAAAAACTATTTTTCTTCGGTGGATAAAAACGTCAAGATTAGCCATGGCAGAACAAATAAGTCTGCGAGTACGGCGAAGAGTAAAGTAAGCGATATCAGGACCCCAATGTAAAATGTACCTAAGAAGCTACTCAAGGACAAAGTGATGAATCCACCGCAAAGAATGATGCTCGTGATGATGATAGCCTTTCCAGCACCAATGAATGAACGTTTCACAGCATATGGAAGGCTCCTTCCTTTGGCCAATTGCAGACGTAGCTTGCTGATGAAGTGAATGGTGTCATCCACTGCTATTCCGAAGGCAATTGTAAAAATAATGCTGGTAGAGAGCTTAAGGTCGATGCCGGTCCAACCCATAATGCCTGCAATCAGTAGCAGCGGAATAAAATTGGGTACTAGACTGATCAATACCATGGTTACGCTTCTGAACATCAAACCTGCAATGAGAGCAACGATGAGAAATGCAATGCTGAGTCCTTTGACCATGTCGCCAGCCAAGGATCCGATGTTGAGATCGATGAGATGTGCAGTGCCTGTTACGCGCAGAGAGAGTGGAGATTTCGGCAGAGCAGTGGCCAACCAGTTGAGCAATTCACGATTTTTTTGCTTGTAGTGTTGAGCACCGAGATCAGGAAGTTTTCCGAAAATTCGCAACGAATTCGATGCTTCATGGGACACCAGGTTCAATCCTGCATTGGCACCGAAGCGGTCGATGGATCGCAGCATTGCATCAAACTTTTGCTGCGTAGATGGCAGTCGCTCGAAGGCACTCCCATCTCCGTTGCTCCATCGATTGATTTGACTAAAGATGATGTCCGAGCTCACCACCGAACCAACTCCGTAATTGGACTTGAGATAGGCGGTGATTTTGGCCATGTCGCGCTGGACGTCAAGATCAAAAATCGAAACGCTGTCATCCACTTGAACGGCCAATTCGAAAGGCCTTACTCCCGCAAATTCACGTTCAAAAAAATTAAATTCTTGGCGAAAAGGGTCGTCATCTGCAAGGTCTTCGAGCAGCACATTATCCACTTTGATTTGCGCTGCTCCAATCGCAGCTAATGTGCAGATTACGAGTGCTGTCCATCGAATCCATAGGCCTCTTTTCAGCGCATACCTGAGGGTTCGTTGGAGCGTACGATTCCAAAAAGTTCCATATCCGCCGGTAGTGATATTTGGTGCTGGATACAAAACCATCACCGCAGGCAATAAGCTGAATGCGAGGACATAAGCCACGCCCACACCGGCTGCGGCATAAAGTCCAAAATCTTGGATTGGAGCAACAGAAGAGGTAAAGAGTGTCAAGAAACCAATGGCCGTGGTGAGCGTGGTTAAAAACGTTGCCAATCCAACTTCTTTAAAGGCTGTTGCTATGGCAAGAGATTGTGATGCATTCCCGCGAAGTTCCTCATAGTAACGGGACAGGATGTGAACAACATCGCTGATGCCTACCACGAAGATGATGGTTGGGAGGACGATGGTCATGACATCAATGGACTTTCCGGTGAGTTCCATAATACCCAGTGTCCAAAGCCCACTGAGGAGAACAACGAGCAGCGGAATGACTACGCCCCAAACGCTTTGAAATGCAAGCCACAGAAAAAGGACAATGATGATCGTGCCCACTCCAGCAAAGAGAACAACTTCGCCTTGCATCACATCCACGTAATATTTTTGTGCGACTGCTCGACCTGCGATGTGGCTTTTGTGTTCCCAAGTTTCCGCCAGACTCAAAATAGCAGTAGCGAGTTCATCGCACCCCTCTTTAGAAAGTTGTTGTTCATGGGCCACCTGAATGGTGAGTGCATTGCCATTTTGTGAAACAAACGTTCCAACATAATTGCTGCGATTTGCAATGCGAACGGAGTCTGCCTTAAGATTAATCGCGACGAGGGAGTCGGGGGATTGCCATCGAAGCAATGGTCTTTGGACCAATGAGAGCCCCATGCGGATGGGTTCACGGATTTGTGTCGGGGATAATACGGACTTAACGAATGGCAGCGCTTTGAGCTCGTCTGCGTAGCCTTCTACAGCTCGAAGGAATTCTGAATCATAAATGCCCGATGGGCTTTCAATGCCAACAATCAGAAAGTCGTTGTCGGATTCGAAGCGCTCTCGAAAGTCAAGGTAGAAAGCAGTGTGTGAATCGTCTTCAGGGAAAAAACTTTCGAAGTCGTAATTGAAGCCAATTTGACTTACTCGCCAAGCCATTGCAATGGAAATCAGAGAAATACAGGCTAGTGTCCAGCGTGCTCTGTTTTTCCACTTCGAAGTTTTCAATGATTCCATGCACGTTTATAACAAATGATGATCACCACGGTTCAATGAGAAAGCCCTTGAACGACGATTCATTCAAGGGCTTTTGACAGCACGAGTAGTGCTTTTATGACTTGAGGTTTACTTCACTTCTTCAAAATCTACATCAGTGACTTCAGGATCACCTGCATCGGTTTGTGTTCCGCTCGCCTCACCTTCTGGCGCTCCGCCCTGTGTACCTTGGTCAGCATACATTTCTTGGCTCGCAGCTTGGAATGCAGCATTGAGTTTCTCCATTCCGGCTTTGCAGCCGTCGATGTCCTGTTCTGAATGCGCTTTTTTCAGTTCTTCCAGTGCAGTGTCGATTGGGCCTCGATTCCCTTCAGAAATCTTATCCCCGAATTCGCCCAATTGTTTCTCTGTTTGGAAAACCAAAGCATCGGCTTGATTCAACGTTTCAATGCGCTCCTTCGCTTGCTGGTCCGCTTCAGCATTGGCCTCTGCTTCCTGCTTCATGCGTGTGACTTCATCCTCACTCAGACCACTGGAAGCTTCGATTCTGATATTCTGCTCTTTTCCAGTGGCTTTGTCTTTGGCACTGACTTGGATGATTCCGTTTGCATCGATATCAAAGGTCACCTCAATTTGAGGTGTTCCTCGAGGTGCAGGCGGTATGTCAGCCAATTGGAAACGTCCAATGGTTCGATTGTCGGCAGCCATAGACCGTTCTCCCTGCAAGACATGAATCTCCACGCTGGGCTGGTTGTCCGACGCTGTGCTGAATGTTTCTGATTTTTTCGTTGGAATGGTCGTGTTGGCATCAATCAATTTCGTCATGACGCCTCCCATGGTCTCAATTCCTAGCGAAAGAGGAGTCACATCCAAAAGCAACACATCTTTGACATCTCCTGAGAGGACACCTCCCTGGATCGCAGCGCCAATGGCAACAACTTCGTCGGGATTTACACCTTTGGAAGGTTCTTTGCCGAAGTAACTCTTGACCGCATCTTGGACAGCTGGAATTCTCGTTGAACCTCCAACGAGGATAACTTCATCGATGTCTGATTTTTCCAAACCTGCCGCTTTCAGAGCAGTTGCACATGGTTCGATGGTGCGCTTGACCAAGGAGTCTACAATCTGTTCGAACTTGGCACGAGAAAGCGATCGCACGAGGTGCTTTGGAACGCCATCAACGGGCATGATGTAAGGCAGGTTAATTTCAGAGCTGGTGGTGCTAGAGAGTTCAATTTTCGCTTTTTCTGCAGCATCCTTTAGTCGTTGCAGAGCCATGGGATCTTTCGAGAGGTCGAGTCCTCCGTTTTCATCCTTGAATTCTTTCACCAACCATTCAATGATTGCTTGGTCGAAATCATCTCCTCCGAGGTGAGTATCTCCGTCGGTGGAGAGTACTTCAAAGACTCCGTCGCCCAATTCCAAAATGGAAACGTCGTGTGTTCCTCCACCCAAATCGAATACTACGATTTTTTGGTCAATCGCTTTTTTGTCCATTCCATACGCCAAGGCAGCAGCCGTCGGCTCATTGATGATACGCTTCACCTCCAAACCAGCAATTTCACCGGCTTCTTTCGTGGCTTGACGCTGAGCATCATTGAAATAAGCGGGCACGGTAATCACTGCACCAGTCACTTCAGCACCGAGGTAATCTTCTGCTGTTTTCTTCATCTTCTGAAGGGTCATGGCACTGATTTCCTGCGGAGTGTATAGACGATCGTCAATTTTCACGCGCGGCGTATTGTTTTCTCCTTTTACCACTTCATAGGGTACGCGTGAAGTTTCTTTTTTCACCTCGTCAAATGAACTTCCCATGAACCGCTTGATGCTGTAAATGGTCTTGGTTGGATTTGTAATGGCTTGTCGCTTGGCCGGCTCACCGACTTTTCGCTCACCGCCTTCAATGAATGCAATGATAGAAGGCGTAGTGCGCTTTCCTTCTGCATTTGTAACAACGACAGGCTCGTTGCCTTCCATGACGGAAACACAGCTATTGGTGGTTCCCAAGTCTATTCCAATGATTTTACTCATGCTATTAGATTGATTCAATTGTTTGGCCTTCTATAGTCAAGTAGTGTGCCGTTTCAGTTTTGATCCAAATCGGCTGACAAGATTGGCACATTGAGGCACAACAACTGACAAAAAGTCGAAATTTTGCGGGCGATCAAGCCGTCTTTCGCGCCAAGGTGTCAGGCTCGTAGTTCTTGAGCTAACTTTTCGAGGTATGGTGCAACGTGTGCCATCCGACTGCCATACCAGCTAAACGCTTCACCGTCAACGAGCAAGGGATTCTTGCCCATTTCTTGAAATGAAGCCAGATGTTTGGTCTGAAACGGAAAAGGTTCACTCGGCAGCAAGGTCCAATCTGTGCTCTGTTGGTTCCAATCAGCCTCAGAAATCTCCGGGTAGCGGCTGCCGTGCAAATCCTGGATGCTGTTTTTGATTCCCCACCACTCCATCACAGCATGAATGAATGTGTCTGGTCCAGCGAGCATGAGCGGTTTTTTCCAAACGACATAATCCGCTTTGCTCAGGAGGGTTTTAGGTTCGCCCCAAGTTTTTTGAATTTGATCAACCCAGTGCTGTCCTGCCTTTTGCTTTTTGGTGGCTAGAGCAATTTCCTTGCAGGCCTCGAGTGCATTGGGTATGGTCTTCACATCAGTCAACAGCACATCTGCAAAGTTGCCGCAGGCTTCAACAAGCGTTTTGTCGTTTTCTTCTTTACTGGAGATGATGAGGTCTGGATTGAGGTGCTCAATCTGTTCGACGTGAAAGTTCTTCGTACCTCCAATAACAGCGATTCTATCTGATTCCTCTCCAGCACGGACGCAAAATTTCGTGCGACCTTTGATGTCATTTCCCAATCCCAGGTCGATCAGGTATTCGGTCCAACTTGGGACAAGGCTTACAATTCGCATGCTCAAATTTACGCAGTGCCGTGTTGAAGCATAAATTCGCGCCATGTTGAGGCCATTACATGCCGTACTGTGCGCAATTGGAATTGCTGCGATCATTCAACCATGTCTCTGTCAGGAGGACAGACCGACTGTGGGGTTGGTATTGACTGGGGGCGGAGCGCGCGGTGCCGCTCACGTCGGTGTTCTTCTAGCCTTGGAAGATTCCGGTATTCCTATTGATTATGTCGTTGGCACCAGTGTCGGTGCGCATGTTGGAGGGTACTATGCATCTGGATGGAGTCCAAAGTCCATGTGGTCAATGCTGGGCACCGAAGAATTTCGCTCGCGCATAACAGGTCGGCGTCTTCATGAGTTTACGTTTGATACAGAACCATATTCTCCGAGCGCTCTGAGCATTCGACTTGGTACAGATCTGGGTGATATCAAAGGTCACGTCATTTCAAGCTTATCCTTGGATTGGTCTTTGATGGAAGAGCTCACGCCAGCTTGCGCTGCCGCGAACAGTAATTTTGACTCGCTTATGGTTCCTTTTCGATGTGTGGCGAGCGACGTTTTGGCCAAAACTGATACCGTGTTCAGTCAAGGGAATTTAGCTCAATCAATTCGAGCGTCAATGTCATTCCCGTTTTACATGCAACCTGTATGGATTGATGGACGACCATTTTACGATGGTGGTTTGTACAATAATCGTCCTGTAGATGTGATGATCGAACATTTCGATCCCGATATCATCCTTGTTTCTGGGGTTGAATCAGCCATGGCGGATTTCAATTCGGACGATCTCATTTCACAATTGGAGGCTTTGGTTGTTCATTATGCAGATCCTGATTCATCGAATCGTGTGCTCGAGATCGATGTTGATTTGGATGTTTCGACGCTGGATTTTGATGGGTCAATCCATGCTTGTGAAGAAGGCTATGCCCAAGGTTTGGCATTCATCGAAGCCCATAAAATGGACCTCCCAAGTCTGAAAGAATCGAATGCGATTGCACACAGGCGCAATCAATTCATCAGTAAGCAATCAGATTTTGAGGTGAACAATATCCAAGTAAGTGGATTGGATGACAATCAGAAGGGCCACGCAGAACGAGTCTTGAATTTTCGCGGAGAAAACCACGGTATCGGAGGCTTGAAACGCAGGCTTTTTTTGCTTGAATCAGACCCTTTTATCGGTCGAGTTTTCCCTACTGCGCAGCAAAGGAATGGGGCGATTGATATTCAACTTGAGGCCTCAGCGGAGCGTGACCTGGAGTTGAAGCTTGGTGGAAATATTTCTTCGCAAGGACTCAGCATGGGATACGCGGCAATTGGGCTGAATCATTTTTCTCGGTTGCCATTCACATTGCAATTAACGAGCACAATTGGTCAATTCTACGCTGATCTCGGTTTGGGAATTAAACTGCACCTGCCTTCAAAGTCTCCCATTGTGTTTGAGCCCGTTCTGAATTTCAGAAGATGGAATTATACCCGTAAACTTGTGGGTTTTTTGCGGGAAATTCGTCCAACTTTTTTTAAATCTTCAGAAATGGAGTGGGGAGGGAGGCTTGAGATTTCTTCTGGACTTCGCAGTGCCTTTCGGTTATCGCTGTTAAGTTTAAACACGAAGGATATTACGTACACAGATTGGCTGTTTTCTCCAGAGGATCCGACAAATGATGATCGATTTTTGGGATCGCAGATGGGCATGACGTGGTTGCACAACAGTTTGAATCACAGGCAATTTGGAACTCGCGGGCAGAGGATTGAGATTGGGGGGCATTATTTTCATGGAAACTATTCTTCGAAATTCTCTCCAATTGACGTATCGAATGCGCGAGACTCTGTTGATACCGACGTGGCATTTCTGCGGGGACACGCGCGGCTCCAATCTTTTTTGTCTCTTACAGATAATTGGGCAGTAGGACTCAATGCTGAATGCCGCCTATCAAATGAGAAATTGCGAACAACTTATCGAGGCTCCTTGGCCCAGGCACCGTCGTACAACCCAATGCCAGGTGGACGTGTGTTGTTCCTTGAGAATTTCAGTGCCTTTAACTACAGGGCAGTTGGCTTGATTACTGATATGGAATTGCTCTATGGGATTCACCTTCGAACTGAAATCCACGCGTTCAAGGCAACGAACCGAATAACCAATGCGGACAAAGGGCCTCGACTCATTCCTGACTCACCTGTGTTTTGGATGACTGGTGCACGGCTGTGGAAAGAATTACCAGTTGGTCCTATTTCGATGGGAGTAGAGTATTATGAGAATGAACGTTACCCTGTGTTTTTTGAGGTTCTTTTGGGCTTTCGTTTGTTTCAGCCTGGCGCACGTCGGTAAGGTTTGATTGTTGTAATTTCGCATCATGGGTGAATTGAAATTTGGGGTCGTTGGCGCTGGACATATTGGGAAAAGGCACATGGAGATGATACGCCGCAATCCGGCCTTTCATCTTGCTGCATTTGCTGATATTCGCGACAAGGAGGCTTGTGGCATTGAAGATGACATTCCAAATCATAGCTCGCTTCAGGACATGCTCGAGGTTCATTCTGATTTGGACGTGATTTGCATTTGCACGCCCAACGGGTTCCATGCTGAGCAAGCAATTCTTGCGCTTGAATCTGACTGTCATGTGGTGATTGAAAAACCCATGGCATTGAATCGCCAGGATGGAGAAGACATTCTTCATTGTGCTCTTTCTCGTGGAAAGCAGGTGTTCTGTGTGATGCAGAATCGGTATTCCCCACCATCGGTTTGGCTGAAGGAAATGGTGACTTCAGGTGTTCTCGGGAAAATTCACATGGTTCAAGTGCAATGTTATTGGAATCGTGATGATCGATACTATGGGAAAATTCCTTGGAAGGGTAAACTTGATTTGGATGGAGGAACCTTGTTCACCCAGTTTAGCCACTTCATAGATTTAATGTATTGGGTTTTTGGCGACATCCATCACATCCAGAGCCGTTTCGTTGATTTTAGTCACCAAGACAATACCGAATTTGAAGATTCCGGGCTGGTTTCGTTTGAATTTGTGAAGCACAATGCGCTTGGAACTTTCAATTTTTCGACATCAGTTGCGAATCAAAACTTTGAATCCTCTGTCACGATTATCGCTGAAAACGGTACGATTAAAGTTGGAGGCCAATACATGAATGAGGTGGAGTATTGCCAGGTGACGGATTATGTTATGCCCGAGTTGCCTCCATCGAATCCAGCCAATGATTATGGCCACTACAAGGGGTCTGCGGCAAACCACGGTTACATCTTTGAGAACATCGAGGCTACGCTAACTGGACAGGGGCAGATCACGACCAACGCATTGGAAGGGCTCAAAGTTGTTGACATCATTGAACGGATGTATGCAGCGGGAGATCGCCCATTGAAAGTGAAATGAGAATCGCGAATGTTGTTCTAAATGACTTCACCCGTGACAATCGGGTGCTCAAAATTTCGTCGAGTCTCGTAAATGATGGCCACGAGGTTACTGTTGTCGCTCTCCATAAAGAGGGATTACCTGAACATGAAGATCACGCCACGGGTTTCGATGTGCGTCGTATTTCGTCCTCGATTCCTGCCGTGTTTTCCCGTGGATTTGTGAAATTATTAGATCTGGCTTGGCGCATTGCCTCAGGATACAGGCACTTCGATGCCTGGCATTGCAATGATGCTGAGGCCTTTGCGATTGGATTGTTGGCAAAGGGAATGCGCCCTCATTTGAAGTTGGTTTACGATTGCCATGAATTTGAAGGAGAGCGGAATGGCAAGTCCAGTGCTTATCTCAAGGGAGTCCGTTGGATGGAACGCCGTTTTATTCGTTTTGCGGAGGAGGTAATTGTCGTTAGTCCTTCCATTGGTCGGGCCTATCAAGAGCGTTATGGTAGGTATGGTTTACCGCCTGTTCGCCTGGTGCGAAACGTACCGCATCGCGCGAAGTGGCCGAACAATGCGGCAATGCCTGAATTGGGGAAGCTGCGTGAAAGCCTGGGGCTCGGGCCGCAGGATTTCATTGCTCTATACCAAGGCGCTTTCACCATCAACCGCGGCATCGAGGAATTGTTGGCCATGTCCAATGAATTGAAAGGAGGGCGAATACACCTTGTTTTCATGGGATATGGAATGCACGAAGAATTAATTAAATCGGAGGCTGAATCCAACGAAAATGTGCATTTTCAGCCAGCTGTTTCTTACACGGATCTTCTGAGCTATACCCGAGATTCGGATGTTGGGCTTGTCTCGGTGCGGCCCATCTGTTTGAGCTACCTCTATTCTCTTCCCAATAAACTCTTGGAATGCATTCAAGCTGGAGTTCCAGTGCTCGTTAATGATTTGCCCGATTGCGTTTCACTTGTTGAGAAGTACAACATTGGCAGGGTGGTTAAAGGGGATACACCGGAGCATTGGCTTGAAGCGTTGCGTCAAATCGAGCGAGAGATGCCTTCGTTCAAAACCAAAACTGAGGAAGGTCTTCTTCGGGCTCAAGCCGAATTGAATTGGGAGAACGAACACGAGTTATTAACGGCTATCTATGGCCGTTTTCGGGTTTTGTAGCCTTGACGAAAATGCAATTAGCCACCAATTGACCTCAGAACCGCTTGCACCTCTCGATCGCTTCCTAACACACCATCAATGCTTTCAATCCATTGACGAGCATCGGTTCTGTTTCCTTCTGAGGCCAGCATCTCTGCTGTATAAATCGCAGCGAATTTGAGCAAATCCAACTGAACTTCTTCGAGGCCTCGGCCTTCGAATTCTGCTAATAGTTGTGCGGCATTGCTCCAAGATTCTTCGGCATCTCGCTTCGCCTTGCTTTTCCACAAAACACTACCGTACATCAACCAAGCTCCGGGATCTTCTTTATCCAGTGTCCAGAGGTATTTATAGTAAGATTTCGCTTTGGTGAATTTCTCATCATCAACATATACTTCTGCCTGATTCATGGTGGCTCTGCGCAAATCATTGAAGTAGTCCGTGTATTCCGCAATGTATTCGCTCTGCTTGTCCTTCTTGACAAATTTCGAAGCGTATTTCAAGGCGCTTTTAAGTGCATTTGAATATTTCTCTTCAAAATCAGGATTGCCTGATTCAGAGATTTTGAAGTAAGCCATGGACATGAATACATATGGCACAGGCTCTTTTTTCGTTTCGTCATCCTCTGTGTAGCGGATGGCCTTGTAGAGCACCTTTTCAAATTTTTCGTCTACCATCCACATTAAGAGTTCGTCAAAATCCTCTTGTGGAATCAGCGGAGCCTCTTCCTCTTCATCAGTGTATCTCTGAGCCAGCGATGAAAATGGCTGCGCCAACATTAAACCAAACAGCAGGGTGAATTGTAAAACTTTCATGGTGTATTCTTTCCAAATAACATGCCGAAGATAATGAGCAGTGAATTGATGGCAACCAACTGCGCTTTAAAACTCTCTTTTTGTGAGCATGTCTAAAAGCATCGTAACGTTTATTTCTGATTGGTTTTCATCCAAAGGCTGGGAGCCTCATGGCTTTCAAGAAGAAGTTTGGCAGGCCCAATCTTCGCTGGAGCAAGGACTAATCATTGCTCCAACGGGCTCGGGAAAAACCTATGCCGCAATGGCAGAGACTCTGGCCCAAGCCGCATTGAACGGGGCAGAGGGAAAGAACAAAGATGGCGTCCGCATGATTTGGATTGCGCCCATTCGCGCATTGACAAAAGAAATTAAGCTCAGTGCAGAACGAATGTGTACCGGCTTTCAATTGGATTGGGAAGTAGGGATCCGCACCGGGGATACATCGGCATCTGAGAAAGCGAGGCAACGAATGCATCTGCCAGAAGTACTCATTACGACGCCCGAGTCGCTGCACGTGCTGATGGCGATGCGTGATAGTCGAAAAGGATTCAAAACGTTGGAATGCTTGGTGGTGGATGAATGGCACGAATTGCTCGGAACGAAGCGGGGAGTGCAAGTTGAATTGGCATCTGCCTGGCTTCGTTTGCAAAATCCACAAATCAAAGTCTGGGGCATCTCGGCTACGCTGGGCAATCCGCATGAAGCCATGAGAGCATTGCTCGGTCCGATGCATAAGGGAAGACTGATACGGTCTGATTGGAAGAAACGCATTGAAGTTCATTCGTTGATGCCTTCGCATCTCGAGCGGCTGCCATGGGCGGGTCATTTGGGATTGAAATTGGTAGACCAAGTGATTGATGTTGTTCGCAACCATGGCAGTACGCTCATTTTCACAAATACTCGATCACAATCTGAAATTTGGTATCACAAGCTTTTGGATTCTGCCCCAGAATTTGCCGGGGTTTTGGCTCTGCACCATAGTTCCATCGCCAAGGATTTGCGAGATTGGGTGGAGACGGCCCTATACGATGGCGAATTAAAGGCAGTTGTTTGCACGAGCTCTTTGGACTTGGGAGTTGATTTTCGACCTGTTGAGGCCGTAGTTCAAATCGGTGGACCAAAGGGAGTGGCGCGTTTTAAGCAACGTGCTGGACGATCGGGGCATTCGCCTCATGCGGTGAGTAAAATTTTCTTTGTGCCAACGCATGGACTCGAGCTAATCGAAGCATCAGCCTTACGAGATGCAATTGAAGAAGGAAGCATTGAGCAGCGAGAGCCGCTGCTTCGTTCTTTCGATGTCCTCATTCAATTTTTGTGCACCTTAGCTGTAGGAGATGGTTTTGATGCCGCAGAAATATCACGTGTAATCCGATCAACTCATGCCTTTTCCTCCTTGAATCAAGAAGAATTCGCATGGTGCATCCAATTCATCTGTGATGGCGGAGAATCCTTAACCGCCTATGACGAATACAAACGTGTGACGCTGGATGCTGATTCTGGTCGATATGTGATCAGGGACCGTCGTCAGGCAAGACGGCATCGGATGAGCATCGGCACCATTGTATCTGACCAAATGATCAAAGTGAAATGGAAAAGAGGTGGCTTCATTGGTCATGTTGAAGAATACTTCGTTGCGAGCATGGAGCCCGGAGATTGCTTTTGGTTTGCAGGCATGAGCCTGGAGTTTTTGCGCATCAAGGAATCGATTGTACAGGTCAAAAGAAGTAAAAATCCGAAAGGTCGCATTCCGGTCTACTTGGGTGGACGTTTGTCTCTTTCGTCGGAATTGGGACACGCTTTGCGCGATGAATTGGATGCTTTTGGCAAGGGGCACATTCGCTCGGCAGAAATGGCACGTGTTTCTCCTTTATTGGAATTGCAGCAACACGTGAGCCTGCTTCCTTCGAGCAAGGAGGTGTTGGTCGAGCAGTTTCAGACCAATGACGGGCATCACCTTTGCTTTTATCTTTTTGAAGGTCGTGGCGTGCACCAGGCTTTGGGCATGCTGATGGCTTATCGTTGGAGTCAGGCACGCCCACTTTCGATTTCAATCTCTTGCAATGATTACGGTTTTGAATTGCTATCGGATGAGCCATTAAAATATGAAGAAGTAGAAGAGTTTAAGTTATTATCAAGCGTTGGGTTGATGGGAGACATTCAGAATGGAGTGAACGCCGCGGAAATGGCGAGACGACGCTTTCGAGACATTGCTGTCATTGCTGGACTAGCATTTCAGGGTTTTCCGGGACAAAATCAAGGGGTCAAGCACTTGCAATCCCATTCAGGATTGATTTTCGAAGTGTTTCGTGAATTTGATCCTGATAACCTACTTTTTCGCCAAGCTTATGATGAACTCATCGATCAGCAGATGGAATGGACTCGTCTTAATTTGGTCATTGAACGCTTGCAAAAGCGGCATATGCGGGTGTCGTTTCCTCCGCATCCCACGCCGTTTTCTTTCCCTCTTGTTGTGGATCGATTGCGTGAAAAATTGAGCTCGGAGCAATTGGAGCACAGAATCAAAAAAATGTTGGCCCATGAGTTGTCTTGAAAGTGGTAAATTCGCATCCATGCAAGAAAAATTTTGTCGCTTCGGCCTCGTGCTCGCGATCACGCTGGTGAGCTCAACGGTTGCGGTTTCTCAGTCTACGGTGAAGGGTTTTATCAGGAGCATTGACTCTGGAGAGCCTGTGATGTTTGCCAGCGTCTCGTTGGAAGGGACAACTTTTGGCGCTATGACCGATATCGAGGGGTTCTTCAGTTTGACCCGAGTTCCAGCTGGGGTTTACACTTTAGTGGTTTCGAGTATGGAATTTGAGGGGGCTTCCGAAGAAGTGGAATTGCGGGAAGGCAAAATCTTAACACGCAACTTTTTACTGGAGAGTAAGGTGATTCAATTGGGAAGTGCCGAGATCAGTGCTGACCGCCAAGAACAGACTACGAAAGTCAATATGTCCATCGAGACCATTCGACCTTCGGATTTGAAGAAGATTCCAAGCTTTGGGGGGTCACCAGATTTGGTGCAAGCTCTACAAGTATTGCCGGGATTCATCAGCACTGGTGACCAAGGTGGTCAATTATACATTCGGGGAGGTTCACCGATCCAGAATAAGGTTTTGTTGGACGGTATGATTGTGTACAATGCGTTCCACAGCATAGGATTGTTTAGTGTTTTCGATTCAGATGTCATTGCAAACGCGGATGTATATACCGGAGGCTTTAGCGCCAAATTTGGAGGAAGAATTTCTTCAATCATGGATATCAAGACCCGTGATGGAAATAAAAAGAAGATTCAGGGCCGAGTTGGCGTCAGTCCTTTCGGAGCGAAATTGACACTGGAAGGACCTTTGAAAAAACTGGGGCCTTCTGGTGGTGGTATTTCATACATCCTGTCTCTAAAGCACAGTTATTTGGAACAGACATCCAAAGTTCTCTACGATTATGTCAATGATGATGGCACCGGTCTGCCTTTTAATTTTACAGATGTCTATGGCAAAGTCTCCTTTGGGAGCGGCAATGGCTCGAAGTTGAGCTTATTTGGATTTAATTTTAGTGATCAGGTCAATTACCAGGCTTTGTCCGATTTGAGTTGGACCAATGCCGGAGGTGGTGGTAATTTCACCGTGGTCCCTTCTGGTTCAGCCATCCTAATGAACGGTCATTTTGCAGCCAGCAATTATGGAATCACGCTCAAAGAAGACGAATTGGAAGATCGCTTTAGCAGTGTTAACGGATTCAATTTCGGGCTGGATTTTAAATACATGCTCGGCGAAAATGCTGTGGAATATGGATTGGAAGTTGTGGGGATGGAGACCGATTTTCAAACCTTCAATTCAATAGGAGTTCAAGTAGGACAAAAGGAAAACACAACTGAATTTGCAGGGTATGTCGATTATAGGATTAACAAAGGCGATTGGATCTTCAATCCGAGCATGCGGATGCAGTATTACAGTTCCATCGCACGATTTAGACCTGAACCAAGAATTGGAATAAAATTCAAAGCCAGTGAGCGTCTTCGGCTGAAGCTAGCCGCCGGACTTTACTCGCAAAATGTGATCAGTTCCAATTCAGACCGTGATGTTGTCAATCTCTTCTACGGATTTCTATCGGGACCCGAGAATTTGCAACGGAATCTGCTCACCGCATCAGGTGAGGTTCAGGAGGTCAACCACTCTTTGCAAACTGCGCAACACGTTATTTCTGGTTTTGAACTTGACCTGACGGAGCGGTTCAATCTGAATGTGGAAGGATACCTCAAGAACTTCACTCAATTGACCAATGCCAATCGGAATAAATTATTCGAAGACAATGCCGACAACGCAGATGTTCCCGAAGTACTGCGCAAGGACTTCATAGTGGAGACAGGAATTGCCTATGGTGCTGATGTTGTCTTGAAATACGAGGAGCGATCAACGTACATGTGGTTGGTTTATGGCTATGGTAATGTGGATCGTTGGGATGGTTTTCGATGGTATGATCCCGTGTTTGATCGACGTCACAACGTGAACCTAGTTGTTTCTCAAGGAATTGGAAAGAAGAAAGCATGGGAAGTAAGTGCTCGCTGGAATTTGGGCTCTGGATTGCCTTTCACCCAAACGCAGGGTTTCTATCAGCCTCCAAACGTAATCGATGGCATTGCATCGGATTACGTGGTTGCCAATAGCAATGATTTGGGCATTCAATTTGCAGGACTGAACGAAGGTCGCTTGCCAGCGTATCACCGTTTGGATTTGAGTATCCGACGCGAATTTGAGTGGGAAAATCAGACGTTGGAATGTTCAGTTGGGGCAACAAATGTTTACAGCAGGGACAACGTTTTCTATGTGAATCGTGTCACTGGAGACCGAGTCGATCAATTGCCATTTTTACCTTCGATCAGTCTCGATTGGAGATTTTGATTCCTGAGACCAAGACTTCAGGTTTTTATTGGTGATCTAGAAGGAGCGCTTCTGCATTTTCCATTGCTGCAGAACTTACCTCTGTGCCGCTAAGCATGGCTGCAATTTCCATGACACGCAGATCTTGTTCCAAGGTTTGTACCAGCGTCCTTGTGGTCCCATCTGATTCTTCTTTTTTCACAAGGAAATGCTGTGAGGCAATGGCAGCTACTTGAGGCAAATGGGTTACAGCAATCACTTGCTGATGGTTGGACATTCGCTTCATCATTTGTGCCATCTTACTTGCCACGTTTCCGCTAACCCCTGTGTCGATTTCGTCCAATATGATTGTTGGAATGCTCACGGCATCGTGTCCAACTGCTTTGAACGCGAGCATCAGTCGACTCTTTTCTCCTCCCGAGGCAATCTTTTGTAAGGGGAGCGGATTCATGCCTGGATTGCTCGAGAAACGCATGACAAGGTCCTCTATGCCAAATTGATCTGGTTGTTCTCCTGGTTGAAAATCAAATTCCAATTTGGCGTTGGGCATGCTCATGGAATGCAGCGTACTCTCTATTTCCAGGACGAGTTTTTGAGCAGTGGATTCTCGGCTCTTCATGAGCGTCGTGCCTTGCTGCATCATGGCCTGTTGCTGTTGCTTTTCATGCGCTACGGCATCATCATAAGCTTGTTGAATGGAAGATACCTTTTCGAGGCGATTGATTAGCTGCATTTTCAAGGCAATCAATGCCTGAGCATCGCGAGCATTATGCTTGTGCAAAACCCGCTGTAGATCATTGAACCAACCTTGAAGGGTTTGCAGACGCTGAGGGTTTTCCTCTACGGATTCGGCTTGTTGCTCGAGTTCGTTTGCAATGTCTTTCGCTTCAATGTTCAGGGCGTCAAGGCGTTGATGCAGCGAAGAATATTGCGCCGTGCGCTGAATGGTAGCGTCGACACGTTTGCGCGCTTCTTGCACGCGGTCAATAGCAGAATCTCCCTGACTTTCGTCCGTTAGAGCAGACCAAGCTGCTTGCAGATCATGCCTCAGCTCTGCGCTGTGCTCCAATGTGTTTCGTTCATTTTCCAAGGCCACCCAATCATGCTTTTCAATCTGCAGGTCCTCGAGTTCCTGCAATTGATAGCGTATGTAATCAAGATCTGTTTGGGGCTTGGCTTTTTCTAATTCTATTGCACGCAGCGCAGATTTGGCCTCTTCATGTGCTGAGAAAGCAGCATGATAGGCTGCATACAAGTGGTCATGATTCGAGCGCTGATCAATCCAATTCAATTGATAATCGCGTGTGAGCAGCAGACGCGTGTTATCTTGGCCGTGAAGGTCGACGAGCTTTTCCCCCAAGTGCCGCATTTCTCCGGCGGTTACAGGGCTATCGTTGATAAAAGCGCGGGATCGTCCTTCGGCACTCAATTCGCGTCGGAGAATGATGTCTGGCCAAATCTCATAATCATAGGTTTTGAGCCATTGATTCGTAGCCTCCGTTGAAGAAAATGTCGCTTCTATGGTGCACTTTTGAGTGCCTTGACGAACCGCCGAAGCCTCCGTTCGATGGCCCAAAATCAGTCCCATGGCGCCCAGAACAATTGACTTTCCAGAACCTGTCTCTCCGGTCATTGACGTCATTCCCTCATTCCATAGGATTTCTAAATCCTCGATTAGAGCATAATTTTCAATGTGGAGACGTTTCAGCATGATATCGGAACAATCAGCCAAATATGCTGTCGTACTTCGAAATATTGCCAGGATCCATCTGTTTCAATACAGGCAATAAACGTGTTTTTTCAGCCTCGGGTGCTGGTCCAAATACCTTGAGGATTTCATCAGATTTTGCCAGGAAAAAGAGCTGGAGGTTATACGATGAAGGTCTAATACGATGGGTTTGTCGCATTTCAATCAAGGCATCTGCCATAGCCAGTCGTCCGCGTTCGACATCATCGAATAGTTGATCCAATCCCATTCGGTGATAATAGTAGAGGCAGTTGCGCACGGGACGAAAGGTTTGTGAAAGCATATTCTCAACTAGCCAATAGCGGTTTTGTTGGCCTTGGCTTGCCTTCCATCCCGATGGACCGGAATTTTGCGCGTTGGCGACGATGGTTTGGGCCTTGAGATAGTGCGGAGTGCCGCTATCTAATCCCATGCTATCATAATCCATACCTAGAATCATGTAGGCGTAGTAAGCCAAAACGGATGAGAGATTGTCTCGGTATTGGTCGATGCTGAATTGAATGTTGCTGCTGCCGTCCCAGCTGATATCAAAGTCACTGTCATTGACGAGCAACATGGAGGTGTTGTAGTCGCTGTTGTACACAGGACGAGAGCTTTGTACTTGCAAAGTGCCCTTAAATGTGGTAGGAGTCGGGGCCTCAGAGATGGTGATTTGAAAACTGCACTCAATCCTCTCTTCAAAAAGAATTTGATCGTTGGTCCACCGACGACCATTCATGAATTCTTGGATGTTTTCTTCCATCGACTCAAAAATCGAGGACTCTACATTGGCAATTTGAGGAGCAATCACCTGAATGCGGCAATTCAGCTCCTGAGCGTGGATAAGGGTCACATTTGTGAGCAAATAGCCGCTAAGGGCGAAGGTGAAAATGAGTGAAGGCTTCAATCGAATCATTGCGGCAAATGGGTCAAGATAAGTTGGGTGATGTCATGAGCAACAGCATCCTTTGACTTCAGGTCAAAAGTATGCGATTTACCATTTTGCTCAAAAATGGAAATTTTATTTGTGTCGGTGCCAAATCCAGCACCGCGATCAGCTGTGCTGTTGAGGACAATGAAATTCAGATTTTTCCGCTTAAGTTTTGATTTTGCACTCTCTATACCATTGTCAGTTTCCAGTGCAAATCCCACCAAAATTTGCCCATCCCGCTTTTGCTTTCCCCAATCGTACAAAATGTCCGGATTTTCATCCAATTCGATTGCAGTTGGCATTTCATTCCGATGCCATTTCACTTTAGAAGTGGTTTTCGCGCGGAAATCTGACACGGCAGCTGTTGCTATTCCTATATCGGCAGATTTAATGGCTTTCATGGCTTCAGCGTGCATTTCTAATGCTGTTTCAACACGAGTCACTTGAACGCCACTGGGATCGTTTAATTGCACAGGCCCTGCAATGAGATGCACATCTGCACCTGCTGATTGTAATTCTCGAGCAAGGGCAAAGCCCATTTTTCCTGAACTACGATTTCCAAGGAATCGAACGGAGTCGATGGGTTCATGCGTTGGCCCCGCGGTGATCACAATTTTTTTGTCGTTGAGAGGAGCCTTGGTCTGAAACCAGTTTTCCAACCAGTTTGCAATTGCTTCAGGTTCAGCCATGCGTCCTTTGCCATCCAATCCAGAGGCCAATGCGCCAGAATCAGGCTGTATGATGGAAACACCTCGGTTCTCAAGTGCTTCAAGGTTGGCTTGCGTTGCGGCATGCTGATACATGTCCAAATCCATCGCGGGAGCGGCAATTACAGGGCAACGACTGCTCAAGTGAACAGCCATTAAAAAGTTGTCGCAGGCTCCAGTGACCATCGCGCTCAGTGTTTGAGCCGTGGCTGGAGCGATTAGAAAAGCATCTCCCCACAATCCCAACTCGACATGGTTGGTCCATTCGCCTGAATCCCTATTCTCTGTAAAGTCGCTGTATACAGGATGTCCAGTTAGGGTTGCTAGCGTCAATGGCGTAATGAACTCGATGGAAGAAGGCGTCATTACGACCCGCACTTCTGCACCCCGTCTCTGTAATTCACGTGCGAGCAGCGCAGCTTTGTAGGCAGCGATGCTTCCCGTGATTCCCAGCAAGATTTTTTTTCGTTCCAACATGGCGGTAAATGAAATCCGCCAACTGCTTAATCCTCGTCGCCTTCAGCTTCCTCCTCAGTGTCTTCCTTCAAATCGATGCCCAAAAGACCTTCGCCCATCTCTGCTAAAGCCACGCTGTGCGCCTTTGGTAGCCGTTCGTAAAACTTAGAAATTTCTATTTGCTCTCTGTTTTCGAACACTTCTTCCAATGAATCAGTGGGTGTAATGAACTCTTCTAACTTGGCATTGAGTTCCTGTTTCATTTCAATGGCCAACTGGTTGCTTCGCTTGCTGAGCACCACGATGGTTTCAAATAAGTTGCCTGTTCCGCTTTTCTCCAGCTCGTGACTGTCGCGGGTTTCGGTCGTCTTTTCTGCTTTGATGGACTTGAAATTCATGGTCATTCAATGGTTTGGTTCTCCTCCAGATTTTCGATAGCCTTGATGCTCTTTTCATGCACAGCTTGCGCTTGATTCATGTAGGAGCTATCCGGGTAGCGGGCGACAAAGGTAAGAAAAGCTTCAATGGTATCGTTATAACGCTCCAATTTCCTTCTTTCGGTGCTCATTTCGGCGTACTGGAAGTAACTGTCAACGATGAGCCACTGAATTTCATCGCGGAATGGAGTATCTGGAAAGTCTTTTAATGCGTTTTCGAATGCGATAACAGCACTCTTAAATTGTTGCGTGCGATGGTAAAGCTTTGCAGATTCGTAGGACTTGACCTCCATTTTGTAACGAAGTTCATCCACATACTTCTGGCAAGAATCGCGGTAAAAAGTCATGGGATAACGATCCATGAAAAGCTGAAACTCGTTGACTGCAGCCTTTGTCTCTGTCTGATCCAAAGACGCTTTCGGACTTAGTTTGTAACTGCAGATGGCAGCCTGAAACTGCGCTGGCTCCGCTCTACTGTCATTCGGAAAAGTTTTCGCAAACGTTTTGAAGTGGTAACGAGCAAGGTAAAAGTCGCCAACGCACTCGTGCGCCTTGGCTCGATAGAACGAAGCATCAATCGCTCGCTCTGTTCCCCTCGAGAGGCTGACGATTTCTTCGAGCAGAGGAAGGGCTCCAAAGCATTTGTTGCTGTCGAGAAAATTCAGTGCTCGTTCGTACTTGTAGTCCAAGTCTGTGCTCTTCATGATTTTATTGTAATCACTGCAGCCACAAGTGAGAACGACAACTAACCCCAACAACACCAATAGCGCATTCGCTAGAATCGAAGCCTGGGTTGCATTTTTGGAGGAAGCTTTCTTTTGGGGTGGTTTCTTCATCGGTGGGGCGAAGGTAATTCGCCTTTGCATTCTTCGCTATACAGTCACCTTCCTTTTGACAAAACTTTCCAGTTTTTAACCAGAGATGACCGTGGAATGTATAAAATGAAATAAGTCTCAGGTGAAAAACAAGGTTTAATTCGCAGGACATGGTACTTTTGTCTCGTAATTAAACCATTCGCCTTGGATATTTTCGACCGCATTCGCAACGACCGTGGCCCATTAGGCCAGCACGCACGTGAGAGCCACGGATACTTTACTTTCCCGAAGTTGGAGGGTGAGATTTCGAACCAAATGACTTTCAGAGGGAAAGACGTTTTGGTTTGGTCAGTCAACAACTACCTCGGTTTGGCTAACCACCCTGAAGTGCGCAAAGTAGACGCTGATGCATCGGCGGAATGGGGCATGGGCTATCCGATGGGAGCCCGAATGATGTCGGGACAAACGGCACAGCATGAACTCCTGGAGAGTCAGCTTGCGGAATTCATGCAAAAAGAGGACGCCTTTCTCTTGAATTTTGGCTACCAAGGGTGCCAGTCGGCTATCGAAGCGCTTGTAAGCCGACATGATGTCATTGTCTACGACTCCGAGTCGCATGCATGCATGGTAGATGGTGTCCGACTGCACCAAGGAAAGAGATTCGTCTTTCAGCACAATGATATGGCCTCATTCAAGAAGCAACTCGATCGCGCGAAGACAATTTGTGATCAGACGGGTGGAGGAATTTTGGTTGTTACAGAAGGTGTTTTTGGAATGGCGGGAGACCAAGGGCAATTGAAAGAGATTTGTGAGTACAAGGAAGAATATGGTTTTCGGCTGTTTGTCGATGATGCGCATGGGTTCGGAACGATTGGCGAAAATGGTCGTGGCGCTGGGGACGCACAGGGTGTGCAAGATCAAATTGACGTCTACTTCGGAACGTTCGCCAAAGCCATGGCCACGATTGGAGCCTTTGTGGCTGGAGACGAAGATGTAATCGATTACTTGCGGTACAACATGCGTTCTCAGACATTTGCCAAATCCTTGCCCATGCCCATCGTGAAAGGTGCGCAGAAGCGACTTGAAATGCTTCGAACTCAGCCTGAACACAAAGAACGATTATGGAAAGTAGCCAATGCGCTGCAATCCGGATTGAAGGCGGAAGGATTCAACATCGGAGTGACCAATTCTTGTGTTACTCCAGTGTTCTTGGCAGGTGGATTGGGTGAGGCGACGAATCTGACATTGGACTTACGCGAGAATTATGGCATTTTCTGCTCCATTGTGGTGTATCCGGTTGTTCCCAAAGATACAATCATGCTTCGCTTGATTCCGACTGCAGTTCATACCATCGAGGACGTTGAATACACCATCGAGACGTTCACCAAAGTGAAAGACAAACTATTCGCAGGTGACTACAAGAGCGAGAAAATCGCGTCTTGGGCATAAGCTATCACAAAGCGAAAGGTGATGCGCGTTTTCATTGAATTATCGTTTGATGGCTGCGCCTACCACGGTTGGCAAAAGCAGCCAAATGGAATCACCGTCCAAGAAGAGTTAGAAAGCGCACTGTCCCTTTTTACGGGCACAAAGATGTCTGTGATGGGATGTGGCAGAACCGATGCCGGTGTCCATGCCTCATATTTTGTGGCTCACGCCGTTTGGCCTGAAGAGGCTCCAAGAAGCAAGCAATTCAAGGATTGGGAGGAGGCAGTATGGAAATTGAATGGCATGCTGCCTCAGGCCATCGCTCTACAAAAGATCACTGAAGTTGGTGAAAAGGCCCACGCTCGTTTTGACGCAACAGAGCGGGGATATGTTTACCACATGCACACGTCAAAGGATCCATTCTTAGTCAATCGGTCAGCTCGCATCATGCGCAGTGTTGATTTTTCGCGAATGCAAGAGGCTGCGCCTTTGTTAATCCGGAAGGCAGATTTCGCGGCTTTTTGCAAGTCCGGCGCAGATCAAAAAACCACTATTTGCGATGTGCGGCAGTCGAGGTTGGTCTCTCTAGAAGACGGATCACGATGGATTTTTGAGGTCAGCGCTGACCGCTTTCTCCGGAACATGGTGCGTGCAATGGTAGGGACATTGCTTGAAATTGGTCAAGGTCGTTTGGAACCTGAAGATTTGTTGATGGTTCTAGAGAGTAAGGATAGGAGTAGAGCAGGAGCTTCTGCTCCTGCAGACGGCTTGTATCTCAATCGGGTGGTTTATCCTGATTTTGCACCTTGGCACCTAGACTGGAGTCACACAGCCAAAGAAATATGACGAAAGAAGGGGTCACAGGAAAAGTTTTTGATGCGGCAACACTGAAGCGAATTATACGGCAAGCTCAGCCTTATCGGATGAGATTTGCGGCGACCGGTGCGCTTGTTTTGTTGCTATCAGGAATGGTCTGGATTCGTCCGGCCTTGATTCGAATGGCGGTCGATGATGCCATTCCAAAAGGCGACAGCGTTTATCTCCTTCAGATTTTTTGTGCTGTAATTGCTCTGCTTGTTTTTGAAGCTTTATTGCAATTTAGGGTGACTTACATGGCGAATTGGGTCGCCCAAAGTGTCAGCTTGGACCTGAGGTCCAAATTGTTTGAGCACGTTGCAAAGTTCAGATTGAGGTATTTCGATAAGACTCCAGTTGGCACGCTTGTCACGCGCCATGTAAGCGATATTGACGGGATTGCGAACGTATTCTCGAATGGTATTTTAAATGCCATTGGGGACATCTTGTCTCTCGTAGTTGTCATCGGGACAATGTTTTGGGTGGATTGGAAATTGACTTTTTTGGTGCTTGCGCCCATTCCTGTGCTCTTATTGGCCACCCGTGTTTTTCAGAAAGTGATTAAAAAAGCATTCATTGATGTTCGTAACGAAGTATCGCGCATGAATGAATTTGTGCAAGAACACGTCACGGGCATGCACATTATTCAGGCATTTGGTCGTGAAAAGAGAGAAGCTGCAGAGTTCTCAAAAATCAATTCATCCCATCGTGACGCTAATATTCGCTCCATCTGGGCATTTAGCGTCTTTTTTCCGCTTGTGGAGCTACTCTCTGCAACTAGTGTGGCCATTTTGCTCTGGTGGGGTATGCAGGATGTTTTGGTGGAGCGCATGACGCTGGGCATTTTGCTCCAGTTCATCCTTTATGTATTCATGCTTTACCGGCCCATCAGACAACTTGCGGATCGATTTAACGTCCTGCAGATGGGCATTGTAAATTCTGATCGTGTTTTTAAATTGTTAGCGAAGGATGAAGGAATGGAGGATCCTGAAGGGGACGAATGGCATACGTTCAAGGGAACAATAGAATTTGAGCACGTCTGGTTTGCTTATGAGAATGAGCAATGGGTTCTCGAGGACGTCTCTTTTCAAATAGAGGCTGGTCAGAAGGTCGCTTTTGTTGGTGCTACGGGTGCAGGAAAATCAACAATCATCAACCTGCTTACTCGTTTTTATGCTCACCAGAAAGGCACTATTCGCATCGACGGCGTGGACATCAGTACCATCCCTATCCGCGCGTTGCGCAATGAGGTGGGAGTTGTACTGCAAGATGTTTTCTTATTTTCAGATGACCTCATCAACAATGTTACGATGTACAAAGAGGGCTTCACGCAGACCGATCTGGACGATGCGGCTGAAGCAGTTGGAGCCGATGAATTCATTGCAAGACTTCCCGAAGGCTGGAAGCAAAACGTGCGAGAACGTGGCGCTATCTTGTCCGTTGGTCAGCGTCAGTTAATCGCTTTTATGCGTGCTTATTTGGCCTCACCAAAGATCTTGGTGTTGGACGAAGCGACATCAAGTATCGATTCTGAAAGCGAGTTGCTAATTCAGAGAGCCACGGAGCGGATTACAAGAGGACGGACATCTTTAATCGTTGCTCATCGATTGAGCACGATACGGGATGCCGATGCAATTTTCGTCCTCGAAAAGGGGCGGATTGTGCAAAGCGGCTCACATGAATCGCTCATTGAAGAGAGCGGTGTCTATCGCGAATTGAATCGCATGCAAATGGGGACCTCGAGCACAGAGTGAAACTCCGACAAGGGTCATGCTTTTCAAGCGGTTTCTTAAGCGATTGTTTTAAACGCTGCGAGGGATTTTGTCCTTTCATTCTTTTGTCCTTGGTTGCTCCAAGTCTTGTTTGCAGAGAATTTCAAAGCACCGGCTTGCGATCGCAGGGACTGAACCATATGAATGTGCTTATAGATTTTACGCAAGCTGCGTAAGTGACCTTTGTTTAGCTCATGCGCATGGTATTGTGAAAAGCGCACCAATCGTCTTGTCCGGACGTGAGTCAGTAGGATCAGATGATTCATGAATCGATCAGCAAAATTTTGCGGATCAACCAATCCTTCAATGATGCTCATGTTATTGTCGATTTCTTCTTTAACTAAGGAATCGTGTGCCCTCTGGAAAATCGGATCGACTCCCGCATGTCCAATTTTAATCCATGTCGGACGGAACAAGAGGTATGCCGATTGAACAGTTCGATGCAATTTGTGAATCGGATGAAGAAGAAATGTAAGAGCTTGCATGTGCAGGGTTACGCACTTTCAGCAATGAGGGTTTCAAATGCACTTGAAATGATCGAACGGCTCGAGGCAATCCAAGCACGTATAGTGCGCTTTGCACGCAGTAGATCCAAATGGTGAGACCAATTTGGTGCGATTGGTCTTGCATCTTGGACAGGGAACAATGCGTTCGTCGCCGAGCAAGAATGCTTTGTCTGCGCTCCGTCCTTCAGGAGGGGCCACTCCATGCTTCGCCATCTTGGTGCGTGTCGCGTCATTGATCCAGTCGGTAGTCCATGCGGGCGTCATGACGAGCTTCACAATCACTTTGGAATGAATCTCTTCAGCAGCTTTTTGAATGTCTTCAGTTATAGCGTCAGTTGCAGGGCAACCTGTGTACGTTGGAGTCAGCTCGATGACCGCTGTATTTTCTTCCATGGAAATTCCCCGAATCATCCCCAACTCCATCACTGTCAAAAAAGGCAGCTCCGGGTCCATGACACTGTGCATTCGTTTCTTGATGCGCTCTAAAACGTTCGTCACCATTTAGCATTGGGATAGGTGCGGGGCAGTACCTGCATTTCTGCCAACAAATAACTGAGATGTTCCGTGTGATATCCAGTGCGCCCCCCTTTTTGCATCCACTTGCTTTCTGGAATATCCAGGGTAGCTTCCCTAAGGATGGCACTAACTCCATCTAACCATGGTTGTTCAAACGACTGGAGGGAGGGCAAGACTCCTTGGTCAGTCCAAGCTTGTGCGCAGCCATAATCCATGAAAAACTCTCCTGTATATTCCCACAACTTGTCGATGCTCTTTTGGATTCTGGATTTGCTTTCATCAGTGCCATCACCAAGGCGGATGATCCACTTTGCTGAATGAGCGGCGTGATAGCGCACTTCCTTGATTGCTTTGGATGCGATTGCAGCGACTTCTGGATTCGCCGTTTGTTTTGCTAACGCTTCATATCGCAGCATTGAGAACTGATCAAATAGAAACTGCCGTGCAATGGTGTCACCAAAGTCACCATTTGGGAGTTCCAATAACAAGAGGTTGCGGTAATCTCGATCCGTTCGAAAGTAGGCCAATTGATCTTCATCTCTCTCTTGATTTTCTTCCTGACCAGCAAGCGTGAGCAATGCGCGTGCCTGTCCAATGAGGTCGAGTGCGACATTGGAAAGTGCTATGTCTTCTTCAAGGACAGCTGCATGACCGCACCACTCAGAGAGCCGCTGTCCAAGGATGAGAGCGTCATCTGCCAACCACAATAACAACGAGGCGTTTTCATTCGCCATGAATCACATGTTTTTGATTTCATCGGGCAACTCATAAAAAGTGGGATGCCGGTATACCTTGTCGTTTGCGGGGTCAAACATCACATCTTTCTCTGAAGGAGAAGATGCCGTAATTGCCTCAGCAGGAACAACCCAAATGCTCAGTCCTTCTTGGCGACGGGTATATACATCACGGGCATTTTCCAGTGCCATTACTTCGTCGGCAGCATGCAAGCTGCCAACGTGCTTGTGGCTCAGCCCCTGGCGGCTTCGAATGAATACTTCCCACAAGGGCCAATCTCCGTGCTTGCGACTCATGCTGCGCTGAGTTGATCAGATTTTCGTTTTGCTGATTTTTCAGCATATGCAGCAGCAGCCTCTCGCACCCAAGCACCATTTGCATGGGCATCTTTTCGCGCTTGAAGTCGCTCTTTGTTGCACGGGCCGTTGCCTGCAATGACGTTTTCAAATTCACTCCAATCAATCGCGCCAAATGCGTAGTGTCCCGATTCTTCATCCCATTTCAAGTCTGGGTCAGGAATAGTGAGGCCTAAGAGTTCAGCTTGAGGCACAGTCATGTCCACAAAACGCTGACGCAATTCATCGTTGCTGAAACGCTTGATCTTCCATTTCATGGATCGGGTGCTGTGGGTAGAATCTCCATCGCTTGGGCCAAACATCATCAAGGATGGCCACCACCAGCGGTTAAATGCATCCTGAGCCATGGCCTTTTGCTCCTTTGTACCCTCTGTGAGGTTGACCATTATTTGGAATCCTTGGCGTTGATGAAAGCTTTCTTCTTTGCAAACGCGCACCATTGCGCGGGCATAAGGCCCATAGCTACACTTGCAGAGTGGGACTTGGTTCATGATGGCAGCGCCATCTACTAGCCACCCTACCGCGCCCATGTCTGCCCATGTCAATGTAGGGTAATTGAAAATGCTGGAATACTTCGCCCGTCCTTCGTGAAGTGAATCGAGTAAGTCGTCTCGATTTGCTCCGAGAGTCTCAGCCGCTGAGTACAGGTAAAGGCCATGTCCGGCCTCGTCTTGCACTTTGGCGAGAAGAATTGCTTTTCTTTTGAGGCTTGGAGCGCGGGTAATCCAGTTTCCTTCGGGCAACATTCCCACGATTTCGCTGTGAGCATGCTGGCTGATCTGACGAATCAGCGTTTTGCGATAGGCATCCGGCATCCAGTCCTTCGCCTCGATTTTTTGATCGGCGGCGATATACGCTTCGAAGCGTGCGTTCAGGTCCATGGCTTGATTCATTTCGAGCAATATTGTTACAAAGATAACAATCGGGCGCCCCAATGGTTTTAACCGTATAAACTCTTCTATTTTTGTACTATGAATGATTTCCATACACTGAGGGTTACGGATGTTCGAAAAGAAACCCAAGATTGTGTGTCCATAGCTTTTACGCCATTGCATGCGGATGCAGCGAACTTTGCATTTAAAGCTGGACAATATCTGACGTTAAGGGCGCAGATCGGAGGTGAAGAGGTTCGCCGGAGTTATTCATTATGCAGCGCCCCGAGTGACGGTGAGATGCGGGTGGCTGTCAAGCGAGTTGAACAAGGGAAGTTCAGCACTTGGGCAAATCAAGAACTCAAAGAAGGCAGCACACTTGAATCGATGGCACCCAATGGGAAGTTTGTCTTGGAGGTGCAACCAACGTTGAAGCGAAAATTTTTAGCTTTTGCTGCAGGCTCTGGTATCACTCCTATTTTGAGTCAAATCCAAGAAGTTCTTCGGAGTGAACGGGACAGTGAGTTCACGTTATTTTACGTGAATCGCGAGACCAACTCGATCATCTTCCGGGAAAAACTGCAAGAACTGAAGGATGAATACATCAATCGATTTAGG